>Ga0272448_1000051_pt1 | contig 161572 bp, 126 predicted proteins | sample YNPCB0191_FD_202220 | JGI IMG/M metagenome (GOLD analysis project Ga0272448, IMG submission 202220) | Hot spring sediment microbial communities from Yellowstone National Park, WY, United States - YNP-CB-019-1 | ecosystem: Environmental > Aquatic > Thermal springs > Hot (42-90C) > Sediment... | reverse complement strand
GGTGGCCCTGGTGGGTGGAGCCGAACTCGCCGCCAGCGAGCCGGTCCTCGTCGCCCGACGTCCCGCACCAGACCGCTTCGAGGTGTGCCTCTGGTCGGTCGGCGCCACCGATTGCACATATTACTTCGACCACGGCTTCACGATCGCTGGCGGACCGGGCAGCGTGTATCACACGGCGGCCGACGCGCCACACCAGATCCGGTATCTCGATGACCGACTGGCGCGGGGCGTGTACGCCATGGTCACCCCCTGCGGGGGCATCCGCCGCCGCGAGTTGAAGGGCGTGGACCCGGAGGCCGAGGACGTGGCATACAAGGGCGCGGGTCGAAATGCAGACCGCTATTTCAATCCGTTCTCGCCGATTGTCGAGAGGGTCCGCAGCGAGACGAACCGCGAGTTCATGCGGCTCTTCGGCTTCCATCCCGCTGTGAGGATCGCGTTCATTAACTCGGAGGTGGTGGATGACCTCTGGCTGGACAACCTGAACCGCGAGGGCATCGAAATCACTCGCCGCACGCTTGGGTTCACACGCGACGAGATCGGCGACCCGAACTTCGTTGCCCCCGGGGTGATCTCTGATGACGACCGCGGCTACCGATTCCAGAAGTATGTGTACACCATCGGCAACGGCCTCTCCTACGCGAACCGGAGGGCAAGCGAGGACATAAAGCAGGCGCGACCCGACGTCCTGGTGCTCACCGATCCCTATCGGCAGGTGACCTACCTGAACATGTTTCCCGGGATAGATATCGTCAGCACGTGGACGTACACCAACAACGACCCGAAACTCATGCTCTACGTCGAGACGTTGCGGGCGGTCACACGAGGAACGGGCCAGCAATGGTCCGAGAGCGTCACGCTCCTCAACTATCCCGGGACGATCGCCCCACGCTCGCTATTCGCCGGGTCATCGGCAGCGAATGGGACCGTCACCGACCCGCAGCACAGGGGCTGGATGCTGATGGGACCCGACCGATGCAAGGAGGTCAGTTGGATCGTCCTATCCCGTGCGCCGAAAATGATCGGCTATTATTTCGGCAGCCCGTGCGACCCGCAAAGATACAGCGCGCCCGAGGACCAGTTCCGCGTCCCCCATGCGACGAGCGACGCGATAAAGGAACTGTCCGACCGCGTGTTCCAACCCTATGGCCCGCTCATCACGAGGTTGTCCGTCGCACCGCGACGCATAGCCGTTCTTTCGTCGCAGGCATCGCGACTGTACGGCAAGCACCCCCGCACTATCGGGTATCCCAACGAGCAGATATACGGGTTCTATTCGGTCCTGGCGATGGCGCACCTCGACGCCGATGTCGTATTCGACGAGCACATCGAGTCGGGCGCACTGAAGGACTACGATGTGCTCGCCATGCCCTTCTGCGGAGTGGTGACAAAGAGGATGTACGACGAGATACTGGCCTTCGTCCAGCGGGGCGGTCTCGTCCTCGCCGATGCATCCCTGGGCCCCGCCATCCCGGGCGCTGTCAAGTTCGACTTCGACTTCTCTTACAGGCCCAAGGTCAGCGCCGACGCGATCGAGAGCGGAGTGACGTACGCGGACTGGGATGACCATCTAAACCCCGACACAGCCGCGCTCGCGAAGGCCAAGGGTGTGACCGCTGAGGAGGACCAGAGGATCATGGAATCCTACGCGCGGCAACTCCGGGAACGCCTCGCGGGAAAGGTGGAGCCCACAGTCTGGACCGACTCGCCGCGCGCACTGGTGAATGTCCTGGAAAAGGACGGGGTGCGATACCTCGTGCTGATCAACGACCATCGCGCGTATGACGATCGCACCGGCCCCTTCAAGGCGATAATGGCGAAGTTGCTCCCGCAGACGGTCGCCGTCAGCATCAGAGCGAGCGACACATTGTTCGCCTACGATATGCTCGAAAGGCGCGCACTCGATGTATCGCGCCAGGGCGACACCCTCACGTTCCGCGTGGCGCTCGATGCCCTCGGCGGGAAGATAATCGCGCTGTGGCCGGCCGCCCCGGACACGATCAGTGTGCAGACACCCGACGGCATCGCGCGCGGCGATGAAGGCGAACTGGTCATCGCCATACAGGAGAGGTCTGGCGCCCCCCTGCGCGGGCTCCAGCCGGTGCGGGTGACAGTCCTCGACCCCGGGGGTCGCGACACCGAATACAGCGGCTACTACTGCGCGGAGAACGGCCGCCTCGCGATTCCGTTCCGGCCAGCATCGAACGATCGGAGCGGCGAATGGAAGGTCCACGTGGAGGACCTGACGGCGGGACTCACCCGCGACGCGCGCTGGTCGGTGCAATAGGCTGGTTCGCAACGTTCCATCGGCCGGGCAACCGGGTGCGTTGCGTTGGCGGGCCGCTCCGATTACACTATCACGACTCCAACTGCATTTGCCGTCGAACCTGAGTGAGACAGAATTCATGCCGTTGATAATCCCCTTTCGCGGGATGCGTTACGATCCTGCCGTCGCGGGGGACGTGGGCAAACTCGTCGCGCCGCCCTACGACGTGATAGACCCCCATTTGCGCGAGGTCCTCCTCCACGAGTCGGAGTACAATATCGCGCACATCACGAAGGCGACCCGCGCAAGTCCGGAAAACCCATACGCCGAGTCGGCACGGCGATGGGAGGAATGGCGCAGGTCAGGCGTCGTCAGGCCGGACCCTGTCCCGGCCTTCTACGTTTACGAGCAGCACTTCCACGTGCGCGAGCGCAAATTCTCCCGCACCGCGCTCACGGCACTCGTGGAACTGAGACCCCTCGGCGACGGGATCCTGCCGCACGAGAAGACGCTGAGCGGTCCGCGCACCGACCGGCTCGAACTCATGCGTGCGACGCGCACGCAATTCGGCCAGGTCTTCGCGCTTTACGAGGATCCGGAGCGCGCCGTGGATGCATTGCTCGACGAAGCAAAGAAATCGCCTCCCCTCGTTCATGCGACCACACGCGACAACATTCTGCACCGGCTCTGGGCCATAACGGACCCGGACAGGATATCGCGGCTCCAGGACCTCATGGCGCGCAGAGAACTCCTCATCGCCGACGGACATCACCGATACGAGACGGCTCTGGCATACCTGGCCGAACATCCGGACTGGCCGGCCGCGAGGTATCGCATGATGGCTCTCGTGAACACCGCGAACGCGGGACTCGTCGTGCTCCCGACGCACCGACTCGTGAAGGACCTGCCCGGGTTCGACCGGGAGGGCTTCGTCTCGCGCCTGCGCGCAAATTTCGATATTCGCCCGTACCCTGGCGACAGCCGCGCTGTACGGTCGGCGGTGCTCGACTCGATGCGCGCAGCCCAGGAGGACGGTCGCCACGCCTTCGGCCTGTACCTGGGCAACGGACGTTACCATCTCCTCATCCTTCGCGACGAGGCCAGCATGAACGGCGTCCCCGGCCACTCCGAGGCGTGGCGCAGGCTGGACGTGGCCATCCTCCACCACCTGGTCATCGAGCGCGCCATGGGCATCACGCCGGAGGCTGTGGAACGCCAGGATTACCTCGAATATGTGCAGGACTTTCCGCACGCCGTCCGCGACGCCGCCGAAAGGGTGCGCGAGGGTCGAGCGCAGGCGCTTCTTCTCCTGAACCCGACGCGCGTGGACGAGGTCCTCGCCCTCGCGCGCCGACGCGAACTCATGCCGCAGAAAAGCACCTACTTCTACCCGAAGGTCCACACCGGAATCGTGATGAACTGCCTCGACATCGGTCTGGAAGCGTCAAGGTTTTGATCGGAGGGAGAGATGAAACTGTTCATTCCCGGCCCCATCTGGGTGAGAGACGAGGTACTGAAGGAACTGACGCATCAACCGCTCGGCCACAGGAGCAGTCAGTTCACGGAACTTTATCTCGACGTGACACGAAAATTGAAGAAGATCCTGTGCACCGAGGGCGATGTCCACATCTCCACGAGCAGCGGGTCGGGCGTGTGGGAACTCTGCGCCCGAAACTGCATCCGCCGGCGCGCGCTCGTCTGCGAGTGCGGCGCCTTCAGCAGCAAGTGGGGCGACGTGGCCGAGATGAACGGGCGCGAGACCGTTCGCCTGAGCGTTCCACCGGGCAGGGCAATCAAGGCCGATATGGTCGCCGATGCCCTCCGAAAGAACGATGTCGACGCGGTGCTCTTCGTGCATAACGAAACCTCGACCGGCGTCACGAACCCCATCGAGGAGGTTGCAGAGGTGCTCCGCGACTTCCCCGATGTCCTGTTCCTCGTTGACGCTGTCAGCAGCATGGCTGGCATCAGGCTCGATGTGGACCGCCTCGGCATAGACGTTGCCTTCGCGAGCGTCCAGAAGGCCTTTGGCTTGCCGCCGGGAATTGCGGTGTTCACCGCGTCAGAGCGCGCATACCAGCGCGCAGCCACGATACCCAACCGCGGCTACTACTTCGACCTTCTCTCCATCCGCAAGAACGCTGAAAAGGGCCAGACACTCGTCACCCCTTCCATGCCCCACATCTTCGCACTCCGCTACCAGGCGGAAGCCATCCTCGCAGAAGGTCTGGAAAACCGATTCGAGCGACATCGGCAGATGGCCGAATACGTGCGGAACTGGGCCCGTTCTCGCTTCGCCCTGTTCGCCGAGCCGGGATACGAATCGAACACCGTCACGTGCATAGTCAACACGCGCGGAATCGACGTGAAGGCCCTGAACAAGGAACTCCTCCGCAGGCACGACTGCGTCATCTCCGATGGCTACGGCGACCTCAAGGGCAAGACATTCCGCATTGCGCACATGGGCGACATGCAACTGGGCGACATCCAGGAATTGCTCGGCTGGATAGAGGAGATCCTGGGCATCTGACCGCGAGCCGACTGTCCAGCACGGCCGTCCGAGGCGCCGGTCGCGGCCTCCACGCGGCCTGTAACGACCGGACGGATTACGAGGATACCCGATGGGGCTGGGACGGACCGGTGGTTTGCCATCGCTCAGGGAGGTATATCGGATCGGCCGGGGCCCCTCGAGCTCCCACACGATGGCCCCGGAGCGGGCGGCGCACCTGATGCGCCAGCGTCATCCCGCATGCCGCAAGTTCCGCGTCACGACGTACGGAAGCCTTGCCGCGACCGGCGCGGGCCATATGACCGACCTGGCGATCGCCTCGGCCATGCGCCCGGCCGATTGCGAGTTCGTCCGCGAACCGGAGCAACCGACGCCACACCCCGTCGCGTTTCGCATCGAACCACTCGACGAATGCGGGAACGCGCTCGAGAACAGATGGTTCTTCAGCCTCGGAGGAGGCGCGCTCGCCGACGAGAACGGCCTGATCCGCGAAGGTCCGCCAGTGGAATACCCCATGAAAGACGTGGCCGGGGTCCTCGCTCACTGCCACCGGCACCGCGAGCCGATCTGGTCCATCGTCTCGACGACGGAACCGGATGTGTGGGACTTTCTCGGCGAGGTCTGGCGAACCATGGCGAGCGCGGTCCGAAGGGGCCTCGAGAGCGATCAGACTGTCCTGCCGGGCGGGCTCGATGTTCCGCGGCGCGCCGAATCTTGCTTTGCCAGGGCCCAGACGTTGGCCGGCGCCATGCGCGAGATAAGCCTGGTGGCTTCCTACGCGCTAGCGGTGGCCGAGGAGAACGCGGCTGGCGGCATTGTCGTCGCAGCGCCCACCTGCGGCGCGTCGGGCGTTGTGCCGGCCATACTGTTTCACTTCGCATCAGAGGGGAAGGCATCGGACCGTCAGATACTGCACTCGCTCGCTACGGCGGGCCTGTTCGGCGCGTCGGTCATTCGGAACGCATCCGTCTCCGGCGCAGAGGTCGGTTGTCAGGGCGAGGTGGGCACTGCCTGTGCGATGGCCGCCGCGGCGGCCGCACAGATCCTCGGCGGCTCCCCCGCTCAGATCGAATACGCCGCCGAGATGGCCATGGAGCATCACCTCGGCCTGACGTGCGACCCGATCGAGGGGCTCGTGCAGATCCCCTGCATCGAGCGCAACGCCGTGGCAGCGATGAGAGCACTCGACTGCGCCACGTTCGCCCTCCTCAGCGACGGTCGGCACATCATACCGTTCGACGAGGTCGTGAACGTGATGGCGGAGACCGGTCGCGACCTGCAATCCGCCTACAGGGAGACTGCCAGGGGCGGGCTCGCAGAAGTCTGGCGAAAGCGCGTTCGTCGGCTCATATCCGGCGACCAGACGGCTCATTGGGGGGAGGCGTCTTGATCGGCGGTACCATGAAGGTCGGTCTGATAGGGCTCCCGTTCAGCGGGAAGACGGCGCTGTTCGAGGCGATCACGGGGCCCCATGGCGTCGCCATGGATCGCAGCGGTGCGGCTCACGTGGCCACCGTCCCGGTCCCCGATGAACGTCTGGAGTTCCTCGCGGGCATTGCATCACCGCGGAAGGTGACCCCGGCTCACATAAGTTTCGTGGACGTCGCGGGAGTGACGTCGGACGCCGACGTCCAGCGCGCCGCGGTTCGGCTCGGACCGGTCCGCGACACGGACGGACTCGTCCACGTGATACGCTTCTTCGAGTGGCCCAGCGCTCCGCCACACCCCCGCGGCTCGCTCGACCCGGTGCGCGACGCCCGCGAGGTGGAGGCGGAACTGATATGCACTGACCTCGAGGTCGTGGAAAGGCGCATCGAGAAACTCGAAAACCAGATTCGCAAACACTCGCCTCATCTCGAACAGGAGCGCAGGGAACTGGCCCTCCTGGAGCGGCTCCGGGACGCCCTCGCCTCTGGCCAGCGCGCCTCCTCGCTCAAGATGTCTCGCGATGAAGCGACTTCCCTTCATGCCTTCCAACTACTCACCGACAAACCGATCCTCACCGTCCTCAACGTCAGAGAGGACGAAATCTCCTCTCCGGCCGTCCGCCAGGTCACTGCGCTACTCGAGCCGGATACAGTCGTCATATGCGCCAAACTCGAGAAGGAGATTGCCGAACTGGAACCCGGGGAGCGCGCGGAGTTCATCGAGGGGCTGGGCATCGGAGAGCCTGCGGCGAAACGAATCATCAGGGCATGCTACGAGAAAATCGGACTGCGCTCCTTCTTCACCGGCGTTGCGGCGGGCGATGAGTTACGGGCATGGACCATCCGGGCGGGGGAGACCGCGCTCGACGCGGCGGCGAAAGTCCACTCCGACATGGCGCGCGGCTTCATACGGGCGGAGGTCGTCAACTACGCCGAGGTGAGAACCCTCGGCTCGATGAAGGCCGCTCGAGAGCACAACAAGATCCGACTCGAGGGCAAGGAATACGTCGTTCAGGACGGCGACATCATCCACTTCCGCTTCAAGGTGTAGCCCGCGTTTCCTATAGCGCCCTCTCTATCGCCACGATTTCCCATGTCGTTTCGCCGCCGCCGAGGTCGGCGGAGACGCGCTCGCCAGCCTTTTTCCCCATGAACCGGAGGCTGAGCGGGGCGAGGTAGGAGAAGATGCCGCGCTCCACGTCCGCGTCGGGCGGACCCAGGAAGGTCACTACGCGCTCAGCGCCGGCGGGATCGCGCAACCGCACGCGCGTCCCCACCGTAACGTGCTCCCCGGTGATGGCCTCGTAGGGGATGACGCGTGCCCTGTCCAGCATCTCCCTGAGGCGGCCTGCCCGTTCGAGGAGACGGTCCCGCTCCTCCAGCGCGACCTTGTATTCCCAGTTCTCCCAGAGGTCCCCCTTCGCGGCGGCCGCGCCGATGGCTATCGCATTCTTCCGCATGTCCTCGTTGACAAGTTTGGAGAGCGATTCCTGGGTCCGGGATAGCCCTTCCGCGGTCATGTAGACGTAGCCGTCCTCCCACAGCGGCCTCTCCTCCGCGAATATGCCAGGGTGATGTTCGCGGAGCACGTCGAGCAGGTCGTGACGGACTTCTCCCGGAAGGCCGTCGCCCGCGGTTATCGCCTCGTGCAGGCGCTGGGCATCGCGCTCGTCGCACTGCTCGATCATGCGGCGCAGGAGCGCTGCGCCACTCGAGCCGATGACAGACCGCAATCTGGAGAGTATCTGCCGCGAGACCGCCCGCTCTGGCGCGTGACGCGGCATCCGTTCGATGCGGTGCATCAGATGCAGCAAGACGACGGTCACCGAGACCGGATCGAGCCTTTCGCGCAGGGCTTCGCCGCTGGTCAGAAGATGTCGCCAGGTCCACGCCAGGGCCACGGCAGAGGCCTCAGGCGCTGCAACTGTCTGTTCAGCCGCCATGATGAAGAGCGGCCCGGCACCCGCCCGCACGAGTTCCCGATGGATGAAATCGCAGAGGCGTAGCGAGGCGGCAGGGAAGGCCTGAGCATAGTACTCCGGCCATTGCTCACCCGCCACCTCCCTGGAGGCATCGAGCACCACCCGCGCCGCCTCGTCCGTAGGCAGTGCCGATATCACGCCTGCCACGCCTCCGCAGGCGGGGTCGGCGAGCGCATCGCGCAGTTCGCCAGCGACGTCGGGCGTATCGGGAAACTGCCTGTGCATCAGAACGAGGGCAGAGAGGAGGAGAACCCGTTCCGGGCCACCCCGCTGACCGGCAGCCGAGAGGCAACGCTGGGCGAGCGCAGCAGCGGTATCGCGCCAGGCCGGCGCATCAACGGCGCTCTCCTGGAGGAGTTCGAGGACGACCGCGACAAGGTCGGCCGACGACGAGGCGGCGTCGGCGCGCTCGATAATCTGCGACTGGAAGTCGGCGGGGCGATCACGCAGCGCTATCCGGGGCTGGGGGCCGGAGGAGACATCTATCCACGCGCTCTTCCTGAGTGCTTCGCGCGCGGTGCCCCACCAGCGCGACCAGTCATCCGCCGGTATAACGGCCGGCACGAGCGCCGATTTGAACTGCTTGAACTCCACGGCACCACCGAAGGTGCGGAGGAGCAGCCGCACGATCTCCTCCGGACTCTCCGCGGCCATTCGCTGGAGGCGCTCCCGTTCGAACGTCGCAAGTGCGCGGAAGTCCTCATCCGGGAGAACCTCCCACTCCTCGAGAACGCCGGCCTGATCGTGACGATAGGTCGAGCCGTCGGCCTCTATCGAGAACATACCCTCTGCGAACTCCTTCACTCGGCCGACCCGACGTGACCGCTGGTGAACGACGTAGGCGCCGGGTCGGAAATGGAGGAGACGCTCGAGACGGTCGAGCGTGGCTGGCACGTCCCCGGGAGACACCCCGTCGGGTTCCAGGAGTGCGCCGAGACATCCCGACTCGGGCCACGCCTTGCGGAGAAGCCTCGCTGCCTGTTCGCGCAGGTTCCTGTCGCCGGGCACAATGAGGACGGCGCGCTTTGCGACCGCGAATGCGTCCCGTGCGCCAGCCCTCTCCGCGACGCTCTCGACGAGCGCCCAGAGGAGCAGCGAGGCTTGCTCGCCGAGGCCCTTCCCGACCAGGTAACGAGCGACGCGCAGGAGCGAGTCGTAGTCGGGCTGTTCCGACTCCAGCTGCTCCATCCAGGCCGCCTCGAGCGCGACGAGATCCCGGGCCCGGGCAAGGCTCATGAGGCGCTCGAAAGTCTCATTCGGTGCAACCTCTGTCATGGTTTCCGCACCACTCCGCCCAAGGGCCGCAGCACCGCAGCATGGTCATCTTACCAGACTCGTGCGCCCTTCGAAACGTATTTCGCACACCCGCGTCTGGTTACACGGTAACTTGACTCGCCGGATGGGGGGTGGCACAATGCTTCAAGCGCTTCCGGCGCAACGTGCGAGCAACCGGGGACCATTATGAAGATCACTCCATTCAACGTCATGCCACGCCTGCCAGAGCCACTCGAACCGCTCCGGGATATCGCCTTCAATATCTGGTTCAGTTGGAACTGGGAGGCGGTCAGGCTGTTCATCAGGCTCGACGCTGAATACTGGGAGAAGACCTACCAGAACCCGACGCTGATGCTCGGCGTCATCCCCCAGGAGCGCCTGCAGGAGGTCGCGAGAGACGAGAGTTTCCTCGCGAACCTGCGGCGTGTTCACGAACAACTCAAGGCGTACATGAGCCAGCCAACCTGGTTCAGCCGGATGTACCCGGATAAGGGCGAGTGCACGGTGGCATACTTCTCGACCGAATACGGGATAGACGTGGGCATCCCGATATACTCGGGCGGACTCGGCGTCCTGGCAGGGGACCATCTCAAGTCGGCCAGCGACCTCGGGCTTCCTCTCGTCGCTGTTGGTCTCCTCTACCGGGAAGGATACCTTCAGCAGTACCTGACTGCCGACGGATGGCAGCAGGAGGCGTATCCGACCAACGACTGGTACAACATGCCGGTGACCCTGGTGACCGGCCAGGACGGCAAGCCCATCACGCCGACGATAAACCTCGCGGGGAGTGAAGTAGCGTTCCAGATATGGAAAATCCAGGTTGGACGCACTCCGCTCTACCTCCTGGACAGCGACCTGCCCGTGAACCCACCTGAACACCGCGCGATCACCACCCGTCTCTACGCCGGCGAGCGGGACATGCGCCTGCGCCAGGAGATCCTCCTCGGCATCGGCGGGATGAAGGCGCTCTACGCCATGGGCATCGAGCCGAAGGTCTGCCACATGAACGAGGGGCATTCCGCCTTCATGGCGATCGAAAGAGTGCGTCAGTTGATGGAAAAATACCACCTCAGCCGCAGCGAGGCCTTCGAAATAGTCTGGGCGACGACCGTCTTCACGACCCATACGCCCGTCCCCGCGGGCAACGAACGGTTCGACCCCGCCCTGGTGCGGCGTTACCTCGAACCGTATATCGGCGGCATAGGCTTCAAGTGGGAGGAATTCCTCGCGCTGGGGCGCGAGAACCCCGCGGACCCCAGGGAGGACTTCTGCCTGACGGTCCTCGCGTTGCGCCATGCCGCTCACTGCAATGGCGTCAGCAAACTCCATGGCCGGACATCGCGCAAACTCTGGAAGGCACTCTGGCCAGATGTACCGGCAGACGAGGTGCCGATCTCGCACGTCACGAACGGAATCCACACTCGCTCCTGGCTCAGCCACGACATGGCCGAGTTGCTCGATAGTTATCTCGGGCCGCGTTTCCTCGAGGAACCGATGGACTTCACCGTGTGGGAACGCGTGCATCAGGTGCCCGACGCGGAACTCTGGAGGACCCACGAAAGGCGACGCGAACGGCTGGTCTGGTTCGTCCGCAAGAGACTCCGTCAGCAACTCGTCCGACGCGGCGCGCCCCCCTATCTCGTCGCCGAGGCCGACCAGGTGCTCGACCCGGAGGCCCTCACGATCGGCTTCGCGCGACGCGTCGCAGAATACAAGCGCCACAAACTAATCTTCCAGGACATGGACCGCCTGGAACGCCTTATCAACGATCCGAAACGGCCGGTGCAAATCATATTTGCGGGAAAGGCCCACCCGATGGACACGGTGGGCAAGGAGATCATCAAGGACATCGTCCACCTCATCCGCAGGCCGGGGCTCCGGAACCGCATCGTGTTCATCGAGGACTACGATATCAACGTGGCCCGTTACATGGTCCAGGGCTGCGACGTCTGGCTCAACACGCCAACCCCTCCGCTCGAGGCCTCCGGCACGAGCGGCATGAAGGCGGTGGCGAACGGCGCCCTCCATCTCAGCACCCTGGACGGATGGTGGTGCGAGGGTTACAGCCCCGAATGCGGCTGGGCCATCGGGAACGGCGAGGAGTACGAGAACCGCCAGGAGGGCGACAAGATCGAGAGCGGAGCCCTGTACGACATCCTCGAGCGAGAGGTGGCGCCGATGTTCTACGACCGGGGCCCCGACGGCCTCCCCCGTCGCTGGATACAACGAATGAAGTGCTCGATGCAAAGACTGGGGGCGCAGTTCAACACGAACCGCATGGTCGGCGACTACCTCGTCCGCTTCTACCTCGGGGCAGCCGACGGGTTCGAACGCCTGACCGCCAACGGCGCGCGTCGCGCGCGCGACCTGGCGGCGTGGAGGGCCCGACTCCTCCAGGGATGGAGCGACGTCAGGATCGAGTCGGTCCAGTCGAACGCCGACGATAAACTCATGGTCGGCAGCAAGTTGAACGTCACTGCGCGCGTCAGGCTAGGCCGCCTGAACCCGGATGACGTCCGCGTCGAACTCTACCACGGCGCGCTGGGACCACAAAACGGAATCGTCGCCGGAACCGGAACGACAATGCAGACCGACCGGGTCCCCGTGGACGGCGTGTTCACCTATCGCGGTGAGATAACCTGCACCGACAGCGGCAGGCGCGCCTTCGGCGTACGCGTCCTGCCCAATCATCCCGACCTGGTCCATTCCTTCTTCCCGGGCCTGATCCGATGGGCCTGATGCGAGCGCAGGACTCGGCCGGTGGATGGTGAGCCGTGACCAGCGAACGTGCGCGCCTCGCTGATCCCGCGAAGCCGGCGGGGCCCCTCTCCCGACGAGCGCAAGCACCATCGTCCGTAACTCTGCTGGGTCCTCAGATCCTGCTTTCGCTCTGCGCACTAGTCCTCGGGGCTTGTAGCAGGAGTACACCGGCGCTGCCGGCACCTCCGCGCGACGGAATCTATCGCCTGCCGCTCACCGACAATCCCGAGACGCTCGACCCGGCGCTCTTCACCGGAGTTGACGCGGAGGGCGTCGCGCGACGCATATTCAGCGGCCTCGTGAGGTTCGATTCCGATCTCAGGCCCGCGCCCGACATTGCCGAGGAGTGGCAGATATCGCCCGACGGCCTCACCTACACCTTCCGACTGCGCAGGGGCGTCCGCTTTCACAACGGACGGGAACTCGTCGCCGAGGACGTCCGCTATTCCCTCGAACGCCTTCTGCGACCGGATACCGGCTCTCACCGGGCATGGGTGGCGACCCCGATCGCCGGCGCCTCAGCCCTTCGACAGGGCCGCGCCGAACATCTGTCTGGCCTCTCGACGCCGGACGAGCATACAGTAGTCATAACGCTGGAAGAGCCATGCACCGCTTTCCTCAGCCACCTGGCGATGGGAAACGCCATGATAGTGCCGCGCGAGGAGGTCGAGAAGCCAGGCACCCCCTTCGGGCGAAGGCCCGTCGGCACCGGCCCCTTCCGGTTCGTCCGCTGGAACGACAACAGCGAGATACTCCTCCTCCGCAACGAGGAGTATTACGGAGGGCCCGCGCGCCTGGCGGGTCTCCGGTTCCGCATAATCAAGGATCCCCTGGTGGCCTACCGCGAATATCTGGCCGGCAACCTCGAACACTGCGCCGTACCGGAGGGCTACCTGGATCTCATCATGCACGGGGACCATGCTGCGGAAATGCGCTCCGTACCCACCCTGAGCACATATTACGTGGGTATAACGATGGCGCGTGAGCCCTATGGCTCGAACGTGCATCTGCGTCGGGCGCTGAACTACGCGGTGGACAGGAAGTTCCTCTGCGAAAAGGTCCTGGGTGGCTCTCACGTGCCCGCGAGGGGCGTGCTCCCCCCGGGCATGCCCGACCACGAACCGGTACGCGCCGGGTACGAATACAACCCGGACCGCGCCCGCGAGGAACTCCGCCTCGCCGGCTACGGGCCGCAGAGTCCGCCACCTGTACGGACGCTCTACGTGCGGGGCAGCGCACCGGGCCCACAGGTGGCGCAGGCGATACAGGCGGACCTCAAACGCATCGGGGTGCCGGTGGAAATAAGGATGCTGGACCTCGCAGCGTTGCGCGATGCGACCGACAGGAAGGAGCCGGACCTCTTCTATCTGAGTTGGATCGCCGACTTTCCGGAGGCGGAGAACTTCCTCCAGATATTCCACAGTTCCCGCGGCGGGTCCGGCGGCAATCGCGTCTGGTACCGGGACCCGCAGGTTGACCTCTGGCTGGAGGAGGCGCGGCGCGAGACCGACCCGGCCCGGCGCCGATCGCTGTACAGGAAAGTCGAGGAGAAAATCATCGCGGACGCGCCCTGGGTCTTCCTGACCCACAAGCAGACACAAATCCTCGTGAAGCCCTATGTGCGGGGCCTCAGGGTGACGCCGATGGATGTGGGCACGTCGCTGAACCTGGTGGACTTCCACGCGGTGGAGTTCGCACATCCGGGGGGGGACAAAATGAACGGGGGGGCAAACCGTATCCGTTTTCGCTGCCAGTGCGGACGCGAGATGGAGACGGATGCATCGAACGCCGGCAAGAAAGGGCGCTGTCCTGCCTGTGGCGCGATCGTTCCGATACCTGGACCTTCTGCCACCGTCCCGACCAGCGCGAAAAGTGCTCGCGACGATGGGCTGATCCACTTCTCGTGCGAGTGCGGGCGCGCGCTGAAGACCGCACCAGAGAACCGGAGGCGCAAATTCAAATGTCCCCAGTGTCATCGCGTACAGATGGTGCCGGACGCGAGCACACGGCCGCCGACATCCTCCGCCGGAAATGCCCCCGCTATCTCACCTGCGGAAGAGGCGATAGGATTCGATGAACCGAGTTTCGATAAGCCACTCGAGTCGCCGGTTCGTGAGAGCCAGGAAATCGAGGAAACGGAAGCCCCGACAGCGGGCGTGCTGGGGCCAGCGGAGGAGTTTGCTCTCGCCGAGCCGGTCGAGGCGGCACCTCCCGCCGCGGCGCCGCAGCAACCTTCGCAGGTATGTCCGCACTGCAACGCGTCCCGGGCGCCGGACGCTGTATTCTGCGTCAACTGCGGCTTCGATTTCAGGAAGGGGGAAGCCGCAAAGGACAGGGTGACGGTGCTTCCCTCGGATACTTCGTTCGCCGGATTCTTGCGCGGTTTCTTGTATGCGTTCGCTTATCCGCTGCGGGGTTTTCGAGAGATCGCGAAGGGCGCTTGGATTGCCTGGTGTTTCATGCTCGTCGCCCTGATACCTTGCCTCGGCCTTTTCCTTTTGCCACTGGCGTTTCTGGCGGTCCTCGGATACGCAGGTGCATACGCGGTTTCGATAATACACTTCACACTCGAGGGGGAAGACGAGCCGCCCTCGCTGCCGGACGTGTCCGTGGAGAGCCTCCTGGTGCCGATCTGGTGGCAGTTTGTCCTGGGGGTGACATTTTGCGGACCGGCGCTGGTCGCGACCGTGGTTGCCCTCCGCATCCCCGAACTCCTCGGCGTCGTGGCCGCGCTCTGGGCGTTCGCGTATCTGGCGCTCCCCATGGGGCTTCTCGTGGTCAGTGGCGAGGGTAAACTCCGGCCTGCCCAGATCAAGGGCACGCTGACATCCCTCATGCGCAGTCCTGCACATTATCTGATGTTTCTCGCCATGCTCGCTATCGGGATGACGGTCCTGGCGGTTGCACTGGCCCTGGCCCAGGTTCTTATCGCGCGGGTGATGTCGCAGACCATCGTTACGAGAATCCTCCTGATGAGCGTGGCGACATATATCGCCTGGCTGATGAACTTCTACCTCGTGTCCGCCTACGCGCGGGCGCTGGGGATTTTCGGGCGCTATCGGTACAACGCGCTGGACTTTGGCGAGGGGGCGGAGGGTGGGCTGCGGCCGGTGGTCGGTGGAGCGATCATCGGGGTCGCGTTTCTCCTCCTGGCGGGAGCGGGGTTTGCCGGCGCGAGGCTTATGTACCCGCGGATGGGCGCGGCTTTCGAGCGTCTCGATACCCTGAAACGCGTGCGCGGTCGCGTCCCAGCAGGGTCCAGCCCGCAGGGAGCGCCGACGGAGCGGATCGTGCCGGAATCTACCGCGCCTGCCGAAGGCGGGTGAAAACAGAGTCGCGGACATGCGAGGAGAAACGCACTCGAGAATTATGGAGCACTCCCGCGTTTTTGGTTTAGTCTGCCTCGTGCTCGCCGCACTCCTGTGGTCGTGCACGCCGGTCTTCGTGAAACACTTCGCGAAGCAGGTCATCCCGGAAACTGGACGACCGATAGACCCTGACGTGCAGAACCTGTTTCGCTATGCGTCGGGCGCAATGGCGCTGTGGCTGATGGTTGCGGCCAAATTCCGCGGCGAGGCGCTGAGGGGATGTCGTCGCTGGCGGGTGTTACTCATGCCAGTGGCGATAAACTGTATCTTCCAGGTGGTCTTCGTTCAGGCTCTCTATATACGTACCATCTACCCGGCATTCACGTCGCTCCTGTCCCAGACATCGGTGGTGTTCGCGGTCGCGCTCGCATTTGCACTTTTCCCTGACGAGCGGCGGCGAATAAGGTCGTGGAGGTATGCCGCAGGGGCGCTACTCGCTTTTCTGGGAGTGGCAGGGGTCATCGTCTTCGACCCTCGCGCCGCGGCCAGTGCCGAGGCCGGTGCGCGTGCCGACCTTTCCAGAGGGGCCGCGCTCATCCTCGTCCAGTCGTTCCTCTGGGGCTCGTACACCGTCGCGATGAAGCGCCTGGTGCGGGAGGTGCGTCCCATCGTGGCATTCGCGTTCGTTGCGACGCTGACGAGCATATTCTTCCTGGTGCTCGCGTGCGTCCGGAGCGATCCCCGGCAGTTCTTCTGGATAGGACTTCGCGATCAGATCCTCATGGTGATCTCCGGAATAGGCTTCATAGCCGTCACCCACTCGCTCTATTTCCGCGCTGTCGAGAGACTGGGAGTGGGGGTGTGTGCCCCCTTCCTCCTCGTGACGCCGCTGGCAACAGGACTCATCTCATGGGCCTGGCATGGGGAGCGCCTTGCGCATATGCAGATATTCATGGGCGCCGTGCTCCTGGCGGGGGCGCTGCTCGTCATCCTCGCGGCCCGTGTCGAGAACGATGCGCCAGGCCCCGGACGATGATTCGTAACACCGGAAGCGAGAGGCTCGACATCGTTCTGAACCCTGGAAGGATCGGGAGGATTGACACATGACGCAGGGCATGACATCGGCCGCCTGGGCGGAACGCTTGCGAAAGGTGATACCATCGGGCTCCTGCACCATGAGCAAGGCCGCGAGGTTGACGCCCGAGGAACCGGGCGTGATCGTCCGCGGCCAGGGATGCAGGGTGTGGGATGCCGACGGGCGCGAGTTCATAGACTTTCGCAATTCGCTCGGTCCCGTGACGCTCGGCTATCGGTTCCCCGCGGTGGACCGGGCGATCCGCGACCAGTTGGAGAAGGGGATAATATTCGGCCATCCCCACCCGCTGGAGGGGGAGGTAGCGGAGGCATTGCGCGAGGTCATCCCGTGCGCCGAGATGGTGCGCTTTCTGAAGACAGGTGGCGAGGCGCTGGCCGCATGCATCAAGATCGCGCGTGCATATAGGGGCCGCGACCACATCGTGCAGGTGGGGTACAATGGCTGGCTCAACAGCCTCGCTCCTTCCGGCAGGCTCCTCCCTGGCCGCGAGGCGAAGGGGGTGCCTGCCGGCGTACCGGCTGCCCTCAGCGCGCTGCACCATCAGGCCGAGTGGAACGACATACAGCAGATCCGCGCCCTGCTCGAAGGCCTGGACGTGGCCGCCGTGGTCGTCGCGGCCGACTACGCACGGATGGCCGAGGGCAAAACGTTCTACCCCGCGCTGCGCTCGCTGTGCGACGAACACGGGACGCTGCTCATTTACGACGAGATCGTAACGGGCTTTCGCGTGGCAACGGGCGGAGTACAGGAGTATTTCGGGGTCAAGCCCGACCTCGCCGTCTTCGCGAAGGGAATGGCCAACGGAATGCCCCTGTCCGCCTTCGTGGGACGCAGGGAATGCATGGAGGTCCTCGAGAGGGCGGTCGTCAGTTCCACATATGCCGGGGAGACACTTTCGCTCGCGGCAGCGAAGGTCTGCATCGAGACCTACCGCAGGGAAGACGTCGTGGGGCACCTCTGGAGGATGGGCGAGAGGATGTGGACCGGAGCCAACGAGGCATTCCGCAGACACGGCCTGCCGCTGGAATGGAAAGGCTTCTGGCCGTGTCCTCGTCTGGTTGCGGGCGCGGATGCCCCGTCCGACCTCATCGAGCGTTTCATGCGTGCGGCATACGCGGAGGGCGTGTCGCTCTACACCGTCTCCTACGTGAACTTCAGTCACAGGGAGGCTGACATCGCCGAGGCACTGGAGCGGCTCGATCGGGCGTGCGCGGCCATCGCGTGAAAAGGCGGTCTCTCTCGGAGGAAGCGGTCATCGCCAGACGAGGAGGTCGTGCGCCTCGGGCGTCTTCGACCAATCTATGCGCAGCGTACGGTCAGCGCATGGGATCTCGATGACCCTGCCAGCCCTGAAGTCGTCCTCTCGGTCGCTCTCGATAGTGCGCATGGGGTCGGAGGCGTGCGCCTTGAACGTCTCCAATCGAGTGGTCACCGGCTCCAGGCCATGACCACCGCCCTCGTAGAGGGTAAGCGCGACCTGCTTGCCCAGCGCTCTCATCCTCGCCTCGAGGGCAACCGAGTGAGGCGCGTGCGGGACGACCTCGTCGGCGGTTCCGTGCTCGAGGATGACGGGGCAGAGGATACGGTCAGCGTGCTCGATGACGTTGCGCGCAGAGCGCTCATGAAGGAGGAAGGCGCGTCCCACCTCGCTCGCCCACTCCGGCAGGTCGAGGTGAACTATCGGGGACGCCGCGTACACACACGCGAATGTGTTTGGGGCGAAAATGGCACCGAGCAGCGCGATGTGTCCTCCCTGGCTTCCGCCGTAGTGGAAAAGCCTCCGGCGGTTCAATTCCGGGCGGAGGTCGAGAACGCGCCTGAGGCCATTCAGGACGTCAACAGTCTGGTAGAGGCTCAGGTCGTAGGGCAGGCTCCATCCGGCGCCTCTGACCGGGTCGAAGGCATATCCGCTCCCGCGGTACTCGACAGCAATGCAGACCAGGTCCAACGTCTCGCAGGCGTACTCCATCTTGTCCTGATGCTGGAAGCGGTTCCCGCCCCAACCGTGCGTGGCGAGCATGGCGCCGGTGTTTGGGCCGATGCGGTCTGGCTCGATGACTAGTGCCACGATGGGGGTCGGGTACGTTAGAGATCCAACGCTCCTGAAGGTGATCTCGTAAGTCCGCACGGCAGTTCTCCTCCGGAGTCGGGGCCGAAGCGCGCGAGGACGTCAGGTCTGGCGATGGGGGTACGGCTCGGCGCCGTCCCAACAATAGGTGCAGAGTCTCTCCTTCGGCAGGCCGATGGCCTGGACCAGGTCTTCGAGGCGCTGATACTTGAGCGTCGTGAGGCCGAGGCGCTGACGGATGCGCTCGACCATCGCGCAGTGCTTCTCGGAGCGGTGGTCGGCGTAAGCCGCGAGGTCGGGCTCCGAGTCGCCCTCGATTTCCCTTATGGCGCGCCGAGCGGCGAGGTCGAGTTCCGAACGCGAACGAGAGAAGTTGAGAAACTTGCAGCCGAAGACCAGGGGAGGACAGGCGGGGCGCATATGCACCTCGCGAGCGCCCTTGTCGTAAAGGCGCCTGATCGTGTCCTTGAGTTGGGTCCCGCGGACGATCGAGTCCTCGCAGAACAAGAGGCGCTTGCCCTCGATGAGTTCGCGAATGGGAATGAGTTTCATGCGCGCGACGAGGTCCCGCACACGTTGGTCCTGTGGCATGAAACTCCTGGGCCACGTGGGAGTGTACTTGACGAAGGGCCGCTGGTAGGGGATGCGGGCAGTATTGGCATAGCCGAGCGCGTGAGCGGTTCCCGAGTCCGGTATGCCCGCCACGACGTCAACGGGCGTGTTGTCGTTGCGAGCGAGTGCCGCCCCGCACCGGTAGCGCGTCGCCTCGACGTTTATCCCCTCGTAGGATGACGCCGGATAGCCATAGTACACCCAGAGGAACGCGCATATCTGCATGGCGTCTCCGGCGGGCAACTTTGGTTCCACGCCATCCGGGGTGACGAGGACAACCTCGCCGGGGCCGAGGTAACGTTCTATCTCGTAGCCGAGGTTCGGGAAGGCGCAACTCTCCATCGTCACGGCCCACGCGCTTGCCTTCCGACCGATTATCACGGGCGTCCGGCCCAGCCGGTCGCGCGCCGCATAGATACCCTCGTCGGTCAGCAGGAGCATCGAACATGAGCCCTCCACCGCCTCCTGCGCACGCCTGATGCCCTCCTCGAAGGTCGCTCCGTCGTTGATTAGCGTCGCGACAAGTTCGGTAGGGTTTATCGTGCCCCCGCTCATCTCGGAAAAGTGCGTATGGCGCTTGGCGAAGGCCGACTTGGAGAGATGCTCCAGGTTCCTGACCGCGCCGACGGTAACGATCGCGTAGAGCCCCAGGTGCGAACCGATGATGAGGGGCTGATCCTCGAAGTCGCTTATCACCCCGATGCCCATGCGGCCGCGCATCTTCGGCAGTTCGTCCTCGAACTTGCTCCTGAACTGCGCATTCGTTATGTCGTGTATGAACCGGGTGAATCCCCCATCCTTCACAGCGAGCCCGCCGCGCACCGTCCCGAGATGGGAATGATAGTCGGTTCCGTAGAAGAGGTCTCGAACGCAGTCCTCGCGCGACGCCACGCCGAAGAAACCGCCCATGCTGATCGCCTCCGCAGGTTGTCGCTCAGATTCAGATCCGGGCCCACCGGGCCGGTCTGCCGACTCACGAGTTTAATTCCCCGCGCCACGCGTTTGCAACACGCACCGCGCAGGGATCACTTCCTGAAAAACCGGATGAGTAGCGAGAGGAGAAGCGACGGGATGATGCTCAGGAGTATGCAGGTGACGACGGGGAAGTGGAAGGAGAAGTTCTCGCGCTCCACATGGATGTCCCCGGGCAACCGGCCGACCGGCAGGCCGCTCTTCCCCAGAAGCCAGAAGAGTCCACCGATGACCGCCAGTGCGATGCCAGCGATGGCAATCCACTTGCCCAGCGAAGAGAAATCCATTGTTCGACCCCCGTTCGACGTGACCGGATGACGTGCGCTTGAGGCCTTCACGTCATCGCGAATACAGCATGCGCTTCTCGAGGTCCGCCGCTGTGGCCTCACCGGCGAGGACACGTGCCAGCGCCAGCGCGAAGGCGAACGCCGTGCCCGGCCCGCGGCTCGTGATGATGTTGCCGTCGCAGACCACATCATCACGCACATAGACTGCCCCCGCGCCGAAGTATCTCTCGAAGCCCGGATAGCATGTGGCGCGTTTCCCGTCGAGCAGCCCGTGCGAACCGAGGACAAGTCCCGGCGACGCGCATATCGCCGCTATGACCTTTCCCGCGGACGCATGCGTCATCAGGATCTCGCGCAGCCTGGCGGAGCCGGCGAGGTTCTCGGCACCCGGCATGCCACCGGGGAGTATGATTGCATCCGCATCCTCCTCGGGCCCGAGCGTGCGGTCCATCTTCATCGCGATCCCGTGCGCACCACGGACCTCCATGGCGTCGAGACCAACGAGGGCCACCTGAACACCGGCGCGGCGCAGCACGTCCGCTGGCGTCACCGCCTCGATCTCCTCGAACCCCTCGGCGAAAACAATTATCGCGCGTTTTGGCATGGCCCTGGCTCCTTCGAGTTACTGGTCCCCTTCGCCGCACCTTCCGCTCATCATAATATTATTCACGCTGCGCCCGCGCTGCAAACGCGGATGTCCATTCCCCTTGCAAAAAGGGGCCCGTTCGTTTCTACTCGATGGCGTCACACTGAAGGAGACAATCGTGAGGACCACACTCGACGATCTACTCAGGCGCCGTAAAATAGTCGTGGCCGACGGCGCGTGGGGTACCGAACTGTCGCGCTACGGCCTCGAACCGGGCGAACCGCCGGAGATATGGAATCTGACGCGCCCCGAGGCGGTCCGGGCGGTCGCCGCCGCTTACGTGGCGGCTGGCGCCGACGTGATCCTGACGAACTCGTTCGGCGGAAGCAGGATCAAACTCGAGCGCGCCGGCCTTGCCCATCGCACGAGGGAGGTCAACCGCCGCGCAGCGGAACTTTCCAGGGAGGCCGCCGGCGACCACACGCTCGTCTTCGCCTCCGTCGGACCGACCGGCGAACTTCTCGAACCTCTGGGGTCTCTCACCGGCGACCGCCTCATAGCCGCGTTCGCCGAGCAGATCGCGGCGCTCATCGAGGGCGGGGCGGACGGGATCGTCATAGAGACGATGAGCGACCTCAGGGAGGCGGAGGCTGCGGTCAAGGCCGCGCGCAGCGTCGGCCGGTTCACGACGGTCGCCTGTATGACCTTCAACAGAGACCGGCGGGGCTACGCGACGATGATGGGCATAAGGCCCGAGCAGGCGGCACGCGCGCTGACGGAGGCCGGCGCGGACCTGGTCGGGGCGAACTGCGGCTCAGGGGCCGATGCGATGACCGGCGTCATCGCCGCAATGCGCCCCGCGACTCACCTGCCGCTCTGGGCCAAGCCCAATGCCGGGATGCCCGAGATCGTCGAGGGGAGGACCGTTTTCCGGCAGACGCCGGACGAGATGGTGAAGCACCTCGATACCCTGCGGGAGGCCGGCGCCCGCGTCATAGGCGGCTGCTGTGGAAGCACCCCGGAACATATACGCCGCATCGCGGAATGGCGCTTCAGACTGTTGAGCGAGGCCGGCTGAGGATTCCGGCGCAACCACCCCGGCGCGAGGGCTCGACACCGGCGCGCGCCATGGCCCGCTGTCAAAGCCTCCCCTCGCGGCTCGCGGCGATGTATTCCATGCAGTACTCGTCGAGACCCAGTACGGCACGGGCCGAGAGAAGTGTATTCATCATCCCCTCTTCGCAGGGGTCTATGATCGCGCCGTCGCATCCGGCGGCGACGAGCATCGCGAGGAACGCGCGATTCAGGTTGTTCCGTCGGGGCAGACCGAACGAGATATTGCTCAGGCCGAGGGCGATGTGTGCCTCGGGGAACTCCCGCTTCGTCGCCGAGATCGCATCGAGAATGCACCGCGCCTGTCCCGGATTGGTCGAGGCAGGCCGCACCAGATGGTCGAAGTAGGCCCGGCTCAACGCGATGCCTTCGTCGGCGAGCGTACGGACGATAGCGCGCGTGATCCGCATCCGACCGTCGAAGTCCTCCGGCATGCCACCGTCGTCCATGGTGAGGCAGACGACGCCGGTCTCGTACTCCTTCACCAGCGGGAGGATCTTCTCGATCCTGTCGCGCTCTCCCGTTATGGAATTGATGATGGTACCCGGGCGATTGCACACGTCCAGCCCTGCCCGCAGGGCATCGGGATTGCTGGAGTCGAACGCGAGGGGCAGATGGGTGGCCCGGCTGATCACCTCAGCGAGCCACCTCATGTCCTCCACCTCCTTCGCCGGGTCTCCGCCCGCGTTGACGTCTATGTGGGTCGCACCGGCCTCCGTCTGGCGCTTGGCCTCTCCGGCGATAAAATCCGCGTTGCGATCCCAGACCTCCTTGCGAATCCGTTTCCGAGTCATGTTGATCCGTTCGGCGATGACGGTGAAGTCCATGACCTCTCCCTCTCTCCGGGCCTGAACGACAATCCTATCCGCCCGACTTCAGATTCAGGACGGGCAAACGCGCACAATTCTAGATGCTCGGCGCCGGATGTCAAGGGCCGCTACCCGAAACCGGTCCCCCTTTACCCTACTCGTGGCCTCCTTCGCCTCTCACGTCATCCCCGCGGCGCGCCGCATTCCCCAATTCCGCGAGAGGCTCGATACATGCGAACTCGTGACAATATCGCATGGCGAGCGTTGAGCCATTCCACGGTCGCCGCGGCAGGACACTGAAAAAGAAAGTGCGGCCGCCGCACGCAGGTGTCCAAATGCGCGGAACTGTGGCGGAGCCGCGACACCACCAGACGATCTGCGTAAGGGGATACTCGCTAACGACATGTGTCGCCCTTCCGGGTCTGTCATGACGGGACTGTACGGGCGACACAACACTCCGAGAGCGACGCACGAACGCCAAGACCTGAAGAAGCCAGGGGGGCGATGCACCTAACTTGTTGATCTGCAAGTCGTTGTACCCGGAAGGCCGGACCTGGAGTCGCGTTCCTGGCGCTGGCACATGGTTTGCCCATGTCCAGAGCCGAGGGCCGGTGGCCGCACAGTGGGGATTCTGCCTCTCTTCCGGCGCGGGCCAGCACGTATTCGGTCCTTGTCGTCCCCGGTTCGAGAGTCGCTCAGTTCATGACGTGGGGAGATTCAAGAGGCCTCGCCAGGGCCGAAAAAAGGTCCGGCGGCGTGTCTCAACAGCGGCGGTTCATCGGCTCTGTTCTCGATGGGGGAATTCGGATGACGAATTTCACTCGGCGCCTCGTAGTTGTGGCATTTGCTCTCGTCCTGATCGTCGCGGCAGCGGCTGCATCCCCCTTCTACCTTCCACCGGAGAGCAACGCGCCCAGGTGGGTGGGAGGCTTTCCGTACCAGCGCAACATCGAGTGGACTTTTGCGACGAATCCAGCGGGTGGCCCCGCACCGGGCGGTGCGCCTGGAGCGCACTACGAGGGCTCGCTCGATTCCGCGCTCTGGTCGAGCGATTTCGTGCAACTCCTGGGAGATGCGGCGTGGTACGATACGGTCGCGGGCACGACTCTCCGGGGGTTCGTCGGGATAGACAACCGCGGAGGGAACTCCGACCTCCAGGGGACGGCGGTATTCCATGTGGACAACACGTCGTCCGGCGGCGAGAAGAACCTGTGGCTCGAACTCGACTGGATATGGGGCGGCGATAGCAGTGCGTCGCTCCAACTACTCACGTCGCCGGGGACGGAAGTCCAGTGGTTCGGATTTGTCTCGCTGATTCCCGGCCAGGAACTGTGGCGCGGGAACCTGTATGGCCTCATCAGCCCGAACCCGGTGTGGGAGGAGATCTCGCTCGCGTTCGTGGCTCCGGCGGGAAGTTACCTTCTGATAGACCGTCTCCAGGTGGCGACCGAATGCGTGCCTGAGCCCGCCACCCTTGCACTCCTGGGATGCGCACTTGCCGGCGTTGGGCTTTCAGCCGCCCGACGCCGCCGATGAGGCGAAAACCGCCTCGACCCCTCGCACGGCAGGGCTGTGTCCGGAGGCGTCGCCCTTTCCTTCCCTTGCCTGACGGCATCGTCTCCTTATAAACTCATGGCGACGGATGCCATACCCCGTTTCGCGGAGACCGCCATGCAGCGTTATCCCTGGAAGGACCTGGTTGACTTCGGCGCGGCGTTTCTGATGTCGAAGGGCGTCGCCGAACCGGACGCGCGTTACGTCGCCGAAGTCGCGGCGAAGACCGAGGCGATGGGCATCCATACGCACGGGCTCGTCCTTCTGCCTTATCTTGCTGGCAAACTGGGCAACGACCTCGACCCTCGTGCGCAGCCCGTGCTGATCCGGCAGACGCCTGCGATCGCGCTGGTCGACGGCAACAACGGCATCGGGCAATTGGCCATGCGGCTCGCGATAGAACTCGCCCGCGCGAAGGCCCGCACTGTGGGGGTCGGGATGGCAGCGGTCAGGAACAGTTCCTGGATAGGCGCGCTCGGTGTGTATCTCATCCCTCTCGCGGAGGAGGGCCTCATGGCACACCTGTGGGCGCAGACCTCGACATGCCGCGATTGCGCGCCCATCGGAGGTCTTGACGCGCGCTTCTCGACGAACCCCATCGCCCTGGCCTTTCCGACAGGGGGCGATCCGGTGATAGCGGACTTTTCCACCGCAGCCGTCTCGATGGGGCGCGTCGGACAGATGATCCGGGACGGCAAGAAGGCGATTGCGCCCATCTTCATGGACAAGGAAGGGAAGGTGACGGATGACCCGGCCGTGGTAAAGGAGGGCGGCACCATCCTATTCACAGGGGGAGAGGCACAGGGGCACAAGGGATATGCGCTGTCGCTATGGTGCGAGGCGCTTACCGCGCTCGCGGGCGGCGATTGCAACAACCCGGCGGCGCCGCAACGGCAGACGTTCTGTCTGCTGGTGGTGGATCCGGATATGTTCGCGGGGCGACAGCGGTACTCGACGGAGATGAGGCGGTTCGTCGCACACGTGAAATCCAGCCGACTGCGGCCTGGATTCGATGCGATTCGCCTGCCGGGCGAGCGGGCATTGGCCTGTCTGAGAAGGGCTCAACGCGAAGGGGTTTCTCTCGAGGAGCCGCTCGCGAAACAACTCGCCGACCTCGCGGAGTCGAACCGCCTTCCCAATCCGTTCCGGCGATCCGCCTGAAACGCACTCTGCGGCAAGGCAGCCTGTCACCGTCTCAGCGCGTCGCCTCGTCGAGGATGCGCTCCGATTCCTCGGCATCGAGGTCCATTATCCAGGGTATCCCGCTGACCTCGGCCGCCTCGCGCGTGAGCGCGGCGATGTCGTCACGACCGATGCATTCGACGGAGAACTTCCTGCTTCCGGCCATGAGTTGGCGCAACCCCTGCGCAAGCCTTTCGTAGTAAGTGTAGAGGCCGAGCGCACCGGCAGGAAGCCGCTCGAAGGCAGCGTCGCCTATCTCTCTGCGAAGCGAGGCCGCGGTGACAAATATCTGGTCCACGCTGTTGCCGAATCGCTCGACATAGACTGGCAGACGACCCTCCTGGATGGCGCGTCCGATGGTCTTGCCCACCATGGCGGCGGCGATGGGCGCCCGGGCCATGCCGACCAGCCTGACGTACGGGGCGCCGAGGGCGAGTGCCTTGAAGATGTGATCCTCCAGCGAGAATCCGCCCGCAACAGCGAGCGTCGGCAGATATGTGCCGCGCCCGGCGAGCCGCTGCGCGAAGCGGTAGAGCAAGGAATGCAACTCGACCGGCGGCACGCCCCACTCGTTCATCATCCGCCACGGGCTCATACCCGTGCCGCCGCCGGCCGCGTCAACCGTCAGGAGATCGAGTTTGTATTTTGATGCGAAGGCCACGGCACGTGCAAGATCGGCGGGGCGGTACGCGCCGGTCTTCAGGAATATGTATTTGGCCCCCGCGCGCCGCAGTTCTTCTATCCTCTTTGCGAAAGATTCCTCTGTGACCATCCCCACTCGCGAATGGCGCTCGAACTCCCTGAACGCGCGCCGCTCGAAGGCCCTGACCACCATGGGGTCGGTCGGGTCGGGGAGCACTATGTAGCCACGCTCCTTGAGCATCTGCGCCTTCTTCACGTCGGTGATCTTCACCTCCCCGCCGATGTCCTTTGCCCCCTGACCCCACTTGATCTCCACGCACTCGACGCCCAGATCCCCGATCGCGTACTCGTGGACGCCGAGACGGGTGTCCTCGATGTTCGCCTGCACTATGATCGCGCCGTAGCCGTCGCGCTGGTGCTCATGGTACAGGCGCACCCGACGCTTCAGGTCCACCGTATCGGTGACGCGGCCACCGCGGATGACGGCCTGCGGGTCCATTCCGACCACGTTCTCCCCGATGGTCAGGCCGGTGCCGGCCAGGGCCGACCCGACGGCCAGTCCCTCCCAGTTGTTCTTCGCGATATCGGTCGAGCCTATGCCGGGGATGAGCCACGGATAACGGAAGCGAATTCCACGGTCATGTCCGAACGAGACCTCGAGCCTCACCGCCGGGAATATCGCACGGTCGCTGTCCTCCTCGACGCCGTGCGCCCCCGTGACCCTTCCCATGATGTTGAAGTGGGAGTAGTCAACGGGATACGTCTTTTCCGCAGCGGTGGTTATGACGCCGAACGGCTGCGGATAAATGACCTCGTGCCCCCGATAGGCGGATTTGCCTATCTCGCACATGCCGATGCAGCCGTCCACGCATGTCACGCACATGCCCGACGCTGGCACGACGCTGTCGGCGGTCCGGTTCTTCGTCAACGTGGCAGCCGAACGGTTGACCTTGGAAAGTGACATACCACACTCCTTCCGGGATTCAGTCGCGATCGATCTCGCAGGCGACACATGGGGCCATGTAGCACATCATGTCATCGTGCCTCTCCGTGCACGGCGGCTGGAGGTTCTCGCACGCACCGCAGAGCGCCCTCTCCGGTTCAGCGCAAGTGCAGCGGAGTTGACACGCGGGGCAGACGTACATGCACGCGCCACACCGGCGGCATACCTCGGATGTCTCGTCAAAGGGGGTGACGATTTTCCGCTTACTGCCGCGACCGCTGAATCCAATAGCCCCCGCCATCATCTGTTCTTTGCACACTCTGACGCACAGACCGCAGAGTATGCAGTCCTCGTTCTCCTGCCTGAACCTCTGCTGGCGCACGCCATATGCCGAGGCGAGGTCCTGGATGGTCCTCGACCGGGGAGAGGATGCGAGTAGCAGTTCGATTATCATTCTGCGCGCGCGCAGGACACGCTTCGATGCCGTGCGCACGCGCAGCCCTTCGACGGCCGGGTAGGTGCACGACGTGACCAACCGCGCGCCGGAGCCCTCTCCGATTTCCACCACGCAGAGGCGGCATGCCCCGTACGGTTCGAGGCCATCCATGTGGCAGAGCGTGGGTATCGGGAATCCCAGGAAACGAGCCGCCTCCAGCAGCGTCGTGCCCTCTTCCACTCTAACGGGCACCCCGTTTATGGTCAGGCTGGGCATCCTCTTCCCTTTCTCTCGACCCGCTCGGGGCCCGGCACCACCCCGACTGCGCCAGCGCGGCATGCGTCGCGGCACGCGCCGCACTTGATGCACTTCTCCGGGTCTATCCGGAACCTGCGGCCACGTTCGCCCGCGATCGCGCCCGTGGGGCAGACCTTCGCGCATCGGCCGCAACCGGTGCAATCCTCGCTGATGGCGAACGATACGAGCGCCGTGCACACGCCAGCCGGACATCGCCGGTTGACAATGTGTTCCAGATACTCGTCGCGGAAGTACCTCAAGGTCGAGAGGACGGGGTTGGGGGCGGTCTGGCCGAGACCGCAGAGGGTGGTGTCCTTGACGGCAAGCGCGAGTTCCTCGAGGAGGTCGAGATCCTGAGGTTTTCCGCGGCCATTCGTTATGTCATCGAGGATCTCATGCATTCTCTGGATGCCCTTGCGACAGGTGAAACATTTTCCGCAGGATTCATCCATGAGAAAACGGGTGAAGTATCGGGCGATATCCACCATGCAGGTGCCCTGGTCCATCACGATCATGCCACCCGAGCCCATGATGGCCCCGGCCGCCTGGAGGCTGTCGTAATCAACGCGCAGGTCGAACATGCGAGCGGGTATGCAGCCGCCGGAGGGACCGCCCGTTTGCACCGCCTTCACGGCTGTGGCGCTCGCACCGCCGATGTCGTAAACGATCTCGGCAAGCGTGATGCCCATGGGCACCTCGACCAGGCCGGTGTTGCGAACCTTTCCGACGAGGCTGAATATCTTCGTGCCAGTATTTCCCGGCGTGCCGATCCTGGCGAAGCGCTCGGCGCCCTCCTCGATGATGACAGGCACATTAGCCCAGGTCTCGACATTGTTGATCAGCGTTGGCCTTCCTCTTATGCCGCGCTGAACCGGATACGGCGGTCGCTGCCGGGGCTCGCCGACCTCGCCCTCGATGGAACGGATGAGCGCGGTCTCCTCGCCGCACACGAACGCGCCGGCACCCCTGACGAGCGAGATATCGAAAGAGAACGAACTCCCGAGTATCGAGTCGCCCAGCAGGCCGATCTGCCGGGCCTGTTCGATGGCCATTGCGACGTGCCTGATCGCGAGCGGATATTCCATCCGCACGTAGATGACGCCGCGATTCGCTCCGGTCGCGTATGCACCTATCAACATCCCCTCGATTATCGCGTGGGGATTGCCCTCCAGGAGGCTGCGGTCCATGTATGCGCCGGGGTCGCCCTCGTCGCCGTTGCAGACGACGTACTTGTCCTGACCATCGGGCTGGGCAGCGAGCATCTCCCACTTGCGGCCCGTCGGAAAGCCCCCGCCACCCCGCCCGCGAAGGCCCGCTGCCTTTATCTCCTCTATGATGCGGGAGGGAGCGAGTTGGTGGAGAGCGCGCGCGAACGCTCCATAGCCTCCCTCGGCGATATAGTCGCCGATCCTCGTGGGATCCACCCTCTCATTCCTTCCCAGGAGGGTGCGGACCTGCTTCTGGTAGAACGGAATGTCCTCTTGACGCTCGATGCGCTGATCGGTTTTCGAGTCCGAGTAAAGCAACTCCTCCGCCACGGTTCCGCATGCCGCCGCCGCCACGATGCGCGGCACGTCGCCCGGCTTCACCCTGGGATAGAACGTGCGGCGGGGCTCGACCAGGATGGAAGGCTCCATCTCGCACCAGCCGTGGCATCCTGTCACGCGCAGCAGGACGCGGTCGGCCAGCCCGTCCTCCTGAATGACCTCTTCTGCGGCGGCGACGATCTCCTCGGCACCGCTCGCCCTGCCGCATGTGCCGGCGGGGATGACGATGACCGCAGCATCGCGGGGCCGCTCCCCGCGGAGTCGCGCGCGCAGCGATTCGAGCGCCGTTAAGGAGTCGAGTTTTCCGGAAATCACAGGGGATGGACCATCTAGGTGGATGCCGTTGCGAGCGCGGGACGATGGCGGCTACGGCGAAGCGCCTCGACAATCTCCGGCACCTTGGCGGGCTGGACCTTTGAAAAGATCCGCCCGTTGACCATGGCTATCGGGCCGAGGGCACAGGCCCCGAGGCAGTTCACCGTTTCGAGCGTGAACTCGCCGTCCGCGGTGGTCTGCCCCGCCCGTATGCCGAGGGCGCGTTCGAACGCCCGGGCCACTTCTTCGCCACCTCGCACGTGACAAGCCGTACCGAGGCAGACGCAAATGGTCTGCCGGCCTCGCGGCTGAAGGCTGAACGCGCGATAGAACGTGGCGACCGAGTACACGTCAATCAGCGGCCGCCGGAGTTCCGCTGCCACGACCTTCAGCGCCCACGCTGGCAGGAAGCCGCACTCCGATTGGATCTCCTCCAGGATGGCGAGGAGACCCCCGAGTTCGTTCCGGTGTTTCCGCACAATCTCTCGAACCGCTTCGATGTCCAAATCCACGCGGCTTTCCACAGATGTCATTCGTACTCCTCACAATGCCAGATGCCCCCCTCGGGCTTCGGCAACCGACACGTGGGCAGATTCGCACAGTTGAAACAGAGCCCCATCTCTCGCGCGCGCACGAGGTCCGCCTCCTCGGGGGCGGGCAACTCATGGACGGTCCTGGCCTGCGCTCCCACTTCGAACTCTTCGCAGTGCCACACGTTGCCGCGGGGTGCGGCGGCGTAACCGCAGTGCGTGCGCCTGATGCAGGTCAGACAGAGGCCCGCCTCCTGCTGCGGCGTTGCGCGCTCCGTTGCCCGCATCGCCGTCCGCCGTCTTGCTGCGCGAGGGATCTGGGTAGATTTCATGCTGGACGCTCCACCGAGCACATCCATATGGAGACTCTTCGGGTCCTTCATCAATCGCCTGGTGTGCAATCTCCATGCCGGCGACCGCGGCTAACCGTCGCGAGAGGCACAGATGCGCACAGCGATGGGATGCGCTCGTATCATCCACAGGAGGTGTGAATTACGCCGGTTGCTGCTGTCGCGTATCGAAGGGAGAAGGAATCCGGATCCACCAGAGGGAAGCGAGTGCGGCGAGGAAATACGCCCCACCGGCGCAGAGTTCCCCACCTCGTGACGAGAGCGGTGCCGCGAACTAGGCTTTCCCCAGTTTCCTGCGGAGGGTCTTTCGATCTATGCGCAGAATGGCAGCGGCGCGGGAGACGTTGCCACCGACCGCGCGGAGGACATTGCGGATGTACTCAGCCTCGACCTCGGCGAGCGGGCGCATCTCTGGCATCTCCGAAAGGGCGGAAAAGCGCATAAGGACCGGCAGGTCCGGCACGTCTATCACCTCTTCATCCGCCATGACCACGATGCGATTGACCACGTTTTCCAGTTCGCGCACGTTGCCCGGCCACCGATAATTCCTCAGGATCTCCATCGCCTTGTCGGAGAACCTGGGGACTGGCCGGCCGGCCTCCGCGGCGAACCTTGCGGCGAAGTGATTCACGAGCATGGGGATATCGTCACGGCGATCGCGCAGCGGGGGGACATCTATCCTGATAACATTTATCCTGAAGAACAGGTCTTCACGAAAAGCGCCTTTCCTGACCATCTCCTCCAGGTTCTTGTTAGTCGCGGCGATGATGCGCACGTCCACGCGTCGCGGGCGGGTGGAACCGAGCATGACCACCTCCTTGTCCTGGAGGACGCGGAGGAGTTTGGCCTGCATGGACGGACTCGTATCGCTTATCTCGTCGAGGAATATCGTACCGCCATCGGCGGCCTGGAAGAATCCGGCCCGGGATTCCAACGCACCTGTGAAGGCGCCCTTCATGTAGCCGAACAACTCGCTCTCCAGCAACCCCTCGGGTATGCCGGCGCAGTTGACAGCGAGGAATGGCGCCGAGGCGCGCGCACTTCCGTAGTGGATCGCCCTCGCGACGAGTTCCTTGCCGGTGCCGCTCTCGCCGGTTACGAGGACCGTGGCGGAGGACTGCGCGGCCTTGCGGATCGCATCGAGGACCTTCCTCGCCGCATCCGTCTCCCCGAGAAATCCGTGACGCGGGAGCGCGCCGGGCTCACGCGCCCGGCTGGCGCGGCGCAGCCGGACCTTGTCGAGGGCGCGCCGGACTGCACCGAACAGTTCCTCGTCGGTGAACGGCTTCGCAAGATATTCCTCCGCACCCATCTTCACGGCCTCGACCGCTCCCTCGACAGTGGCGTAGCCGGTCACCATCATCACCTCCGTATCGCGGAGGTTCTCGCGGATGTGCCGGACGAGGTCCAGGCCGCTTACCCTGGGCATCTTGAGGTCCGTGATGACGAGAGCGACCGGGTGCGACTCCAGAAGCCGCAGCGCCTCCTGCACGTCCGGAGCCGCGAGGACGTTGTATCCCTCGGCGGAGAGTTTCCTCTGGAGCATCTCCAGCGTGTCAACCGAATCGTCAACGACGAGGAGCGTCTCCTTCGGATCGGCGTCACTCATCATGGCCGCTCTCCCCGCGCGAAGGGATGGGAAGATGGACATCGAATCGAGACCCCTTGCCCACAGCGCTCTCGACGACGATGCTGCCCCCGTGCGCCTTGACGATGCCGTGCACGACCGAGAGTCCGAGACCCGTTCCCTCGCTCACGTCCTTCGTTGTGAAAAACGGGATGAATATCTGCCGCTGCACCTCCGGGCTCATGCCGACGCCGGTGTCCTCCACAGACAGGACCACCTCGTTCGGGCCGACGTATGTCCTCACAGTCAGGCGACCGCCCCGGGCATGGCCTGGATGGCGTTCACGACCAGGTTGACGAGGACCTGGGTGATCTGCGCTGCGTCGGCCACGATCTCCGGAAGGTCCGGCGCGAGCCGCTTCTCCAATTCGATTCCAGATTTTTCGCAACGCGACTCGAGAAGGTAGAGACCGTCCTCCACGATCTTGTTCAGTTTCACGCGATCCTTACGCGGTGGGGTCGGACGCGCAAACATCATCAGTTTTCTGATGACCTCGCGGGCATGGAGGGCTGCGGCCTTTATCTTCCGGACGTCCCGGCGGGCCCTTTCGGGTAGGCCGGGCTGTTTCTCCGCCAACTCTGCGAATCCCAGAATGTTGGCGAGTGGCTCGTTCAGTTCATGGGCAACGCCGGCGGCCAACTGTCCGATCGTAGCGAGGCGATCGGCGTGGCGCAGTTGTTCCTGAAGCCGCGCCTGGCTCTGCTCCGCTTCCCAGCGTTCCACCATGAGCCCGATCTGACGCGCAACGGCCTCGATCAGATGCTGCTCCTCTCGCAGGAACGGATCCCCGGACGATCCGATGGGGACATCGGCCGAGTAGGCCACACACACCCTGCCCCGTGTGCGACCCGCAACGACGAGATCTGCCGACTGCTTCCAGCCGTCCCCGGAGAACCCCTGCGTCTCGTAGATGCGCTCGTCCAGGGTGATGCGGGCGCTCGCATGGTCCGGATGCTGCCACGCGGGAGGGAGCAACTTGACGACCTCCATAAGCATCTCGTCGAGGCTCGCGTCGCGCCTCTGGGCGATCTGGCTGATGCCGTACAGGCACGCCAGTTCCTTCACCCTTTCGCGCAGGGCGACTTCCTGGTCGGTCGGACGAGAAGAATGCGCACCCATACAGTCAGGTCCGAGGGCAGGGCTCTGGCACGGCATCCGGGCCCGACACGAGGACGTAAGGTCCGGCCGGAATCACAACTACTCTGGATTGCGCGCCATGTGCGAGCAGCGCTGCACCGAGGGCATCGGCGAATCGTGCATACACTGGCACAGGGAGCGTGAGTCCTTTTTCGTGCACCAGACGATCGCTCACCAGCATCACCCTGGCCCTCCCGAGCGCGTGAAGGAGTTTCTGGTACTCCCACTGGTCCATCACGAAGAAATCGTCACGAGCGATCGCCGCTGCGAAGTCGCCGGCCGCAGGATAGTCGTGAAGAAGGCGCCTGAACTCGGGACTGCCGAGCCCCTCCGAACACTCCGCAACCAGCAGGATGGTTCCGCCGCTCTTCACCGCTGGTACAGCAGCCGTGGCACCCTTTATCGCCTGGTAGAAGGTGGCGTCGAGCGGATAGCCGCCTGCGGTCGTCACGACCACGTCGGCCGCACGCGGAGGCGCGTCGGACGCGTAGCATCGTACGAACTCGACCCCTTCGCGGTGCGACTCCTCGAGGGCACCCGCGAAGATGCCGACGATCTGTTTCGCCTCATCGAGCGCAACGTTCACGGTGAAACTCACCTTCGCCATCTTGGCGATAGCGAGGGCTTCCTCGTGAACGGGGTTGCCCTCCAACACCCCCTCCCGCGACAGCGGGTGGTCCAGCATCCGCCGACCGTGGAAGACCCTGATCGTCTCCACCGAGCACAGACCGGGACAGACGACCTTTCGCCCGCCCGAGAACCCGGCCATGAAGTGAGGTTCGATGAATCCGATTGCGACTCGAAGGTCGGCCTCGACGAATCTCCTGTCAACCCATGCTGGTGTGCCCGCCGGCGCGACACCGAGGTACACATGGCTGGCGCTGTCGCGCGCGACGTGGTTCATGACGCGGTACCTCTCGACCATCTCCTGCCCGACGAGCGTCAGGAGTTCCTCCCCCTCGTTGGGCCGGTGCAGACCGGTCGCGATCAGGATCGTAATGCCGGAACGCGGAACCCCCGCCGACTCGATGGCCTCGATGATGGGCGGAAGAAGAAGCCGATTCGGCACGGGTCGAGTGATGTCGCAGACAGCGACGCAGGCTGTCCGCTTGCCGCGAGCCAGTTCCCCCAGCGGGGGAGAACCAGTCGGGTTTTCGAGAGCAGCAGCGACAGCGCCACGGACGTCGGCAATGGGCCGCGGCGGACGCATCCTCAATACCTTCTCGATCCGGTCTCCGGGAATCTCCACCTCCAGCCCGGAACGCCCGTAAGGCAGAACGATCCTCATACACCCACTCCGGCGTCACGCGCTGGACTCGATTTCGAATATCTCCTCGACGGGCAGAGACAGGATCCATCTGGTGTTTTTCTCCTCGTCGTCATGGCGATCCATACGGCCTATCTTCTCGACGATCGCCCTGCGCGGACGGAGTGTCAGTCTCCGACCGGTCCTGGAGTTCTCGAAAACCATTTCCGGATCTTGCGCGGCATCCTGGTATCTCAGGTTGCATTTGCCGGTCGTGCAGCAGGAACCTGCCTGGATGCCGTCGAGAAGACAGGAAAAAGGGGTGCGGTAGGGAAGCCTCACGAAGCACGTCATGTCCTTTATCTTTTCCGGGCTCAGGGTCTCCATGGCCAACCGGCCTGCCCTGTACCCGATCCCGGCCCACATTCCGAGATGGTCGTGAACCGTCATTATGCGCGCGAGCGCCTCGTCCATGGTCATCGTCTCCCCGAAGATGGATAGGATCGAATCTCCGCCTTGGGCTCCCGCGTCATCAGGTCGCGGGCCGCTTCCAGAGGTGCCTTGCCCTCGAAAAGGACCTGGCAGACCGCTTCCGCTATTGGCATCTCGACGCCCTCACGTGCAGCGAGGGCGCGCACCGACTGCGCCGTGAAAACCCCCTCCGGCACCATGGGCTTCATTGCCTCGAGGACATCCGATAGCGGTTTGCCGCGCCCGATCTCCACTCCCACGCGCCTGTTGCGGCCGTAAGGACTTATGCATGTGGTGATGAGGTCGCCGAGCCCGCTGAGGCCCGCGAAGGTTTCTTCCCTTGCGCCGAGCGCCACGCCAAGACGCGTTATCTCTGCGAGGCCGCGGGTGATGAGCGCCGATTTGGCGTTGTCGCCGAGGGCGAGCCCATCGCATATCCCGGCCGCAATCGCGATCACGTTCTTCACCGCTGCCCCGAGTTCCACGCCGACGGGGTCGTCGCTCGTGTAGACGCGAAAGTGCGGATTCATGAACACGGCCTGTATCTGGCGCGCGAATGTGGCATCTCGCGCCGCCGCGACTACCGAGGTGAAACAGCCCCTCGCCACTTCCTCCGCGTGACTCGGCCCGACCATGATGGCGACGTCGCTGCGACCGAGGACGGTCCCGATGACCTCCGTGCCCCTCAGAAGCGTGCCGCGCTCGATCCCCTTTGCGACACACAGAAGTCGGGCACGCGAATGCGCCAGGAGAGGGGCAGCAAGTTCCACCACCGAACGAAGATACACCACAGGCGTCGCGAAGACCACCAGGTCCGCGCCGTCGAGCACCTCGGCCGCATCGTTAGAGGGAATCACGGTGGGAGGTATCTTCACCCCCGGCAGGTGGCGCGGATTGACCCGGTCGCGCCGGATGACCTCGGTCACCTCGGGAAATGGTCCCCACAGCGCAACAGCATGCCCGTTCTCGTCCAGAAGGCAAGCCAGCGCAGTCCCCCAACCTCCGTCGCCCAGAATCGCTATGCGCATTCGAGGCTCTCGCAAGGCGCTGCCATGCACAGTCCCGGTGCAGTGGCGCCCGGGTGCGCTCTGCTGAAGAAACTATACAATCGGCGCCTCCAAAGCAATACCGGCGCCGACGAACTGGCCACCCTCCTGCTGACCTCTGCCGGGACCCCCCCATCCCCTCTCCGCCAATTCGTACGATGAACTGCCTTTGTTGTCGCGACGAGAGGTATGATAGAATCCGTTTCGCGGCACCGTCCACCGGGAATATCTGCACACTGATACGGGTCGGAGCGATGATCATCGAAAAATCCGGGGTGAACGTGGCTCTGGGCCGAGACGAGAAGGCAAGCCTTCTGAAAGCGGCCCTGGATCGGCTTGGCAAGCGTCTCCGGCGGGTGCTCATCATACCACCGGACATCACGCGCTTCAATTCCAATGCGGGCGAATTGACGGCGATCCTGTACTCCATGCTTTCGCCGTCGAGCCAGGTTGACATCATTCCGGCTCTGGGAACCCACGAACCGATGACCGTCGAGGAGATTCGCACCATGTTCGGGCGCGACATCCCCATAGAGCGGTTCAAGGTCCACGACTGGCGACGCGACCTCGTGCACGTCGGCGACATACCCGCCGAGGAGATCCTTGCCCTGTCGGAAGGCCGCCTGGATTATTCCGTGCGCGTGGAAGTCAACAGGATCCTGTTCGACGGCTACGACCTCATCCTGTCCGTGGGGCAGGTGGTTCCGCACGAGGTCTCCGGTATGGCCAACTATACAAAGAATATCCTGACCGGCGTCGGCGGCCAGGACACGATCAACAAGAGCCACTTCCTGGGAGCCGTTTACGGCATGGAACGGATCATGGGCCGCATAGATACGCCCGTGCGCCGGCTCTTCAACATGGCCGCCGAGGAGTTCCTCTCGGAACTTCCGATTGTATATGCGCTCACGGTCGTGTCAAAGGACACCGCGTCCGGCAGGATGGCGCTCCGCGGCCTGTTCATCGGCGATGACGAGGAGACATTCGTCTCGGCCGCGAGGCTGAGCCAGAAGGTTAACCTCGACCTGCTCGACAGGCCGCTCCGGAAGGTCGTGGTGTATCTGGACCCGCGCGAGTTCAAGAGCACCTGGCTGGGCAACAAGGCGATATACCGCACCCGTATGGCGATTGCCGACGGGGGGGAACTGATAGTGCTGGCGCCGGGCCTCCGGGAGTTCGGGGAGGACGCCGAAATTGACCGCCTCATACGAAAATACGGGTATTGTGGCACGCCGGCGACGCTGACAGCCGTGAACGAGAACGAGGACCTCCGCGCGAACCTGAGCGCAGCGGCCCACCTCATCCACGGGTCGAGCGAGGGCCGGTTCCAGATAACCTATTGTCCGGGCCCCGGCATGACGCATCGCGAGATAGCGAGCGTCGGCTTCGCCGCGGCCAACCTCGATACGATGATGCAACGGTACGATCCCAATCGGCTTCGCGACGGCATGAACACCCTCGGGGATGGGGAGGAGGTGTTCTTCATCCGGAACCCGGCCCTCGGTCTCTGGGCGCTCGAAAGACAGTTCGCGGCAAGCCAGTGAACACGCACGAGGAGGAACATCCGGCAGGTCCGGACGCGGCAGCAGTGCCGATCTCCGTCGTGGTTCCCCTCGGCGCAGCGTGGCAGCACATGAAGCGCATATTGTTTCCCGTCACTTTCCGGCGCTGGATATCGCTGGGATTCGTCGCGTGGCTCGCCTCGCTCGGAAGCGGCGTGCCAAACCTCATCGTGAACCTGGGCCGGAACGGACGCGCGGCTAGACACTGGATGCGAGGGATGGAGCGGTTTTTGGAGGCCTATTGGCCGCTGGTCCTCGCCGGCGCACTGATCGTCGTCGCGGTCGGTCTCGCGCTATGGGTAATCCTCGCCTACCTGCGCTCGCGCGGCATTTTCATGTATCTCGATGCGATCTATTCGCGCGATTGCCGCATCGGGCAAGCATGGCGCAGCGCTGCGCCGCTCGCACTGTCGTTCTGGAAATGGAGCATCCTCCTGTCGCTTCTGGCGGGCGCCGCTGCTATCATCGCCTGCGTCCCGATGCTCCTGGTGGTCCTCCGCCACGAGGGTCAGCAGGGGTTCGATCTTTCGATTATACCCGCGATCGCCGGTTCGGTTCTGGCGCTCCTTTCGGTGGGGCTCCTCCACGCTGTGGCTCGCTGGTTGATGAACAGCCTTCTCGCACCGATCATGTACGTCCGGCGGTGCTCTGTCATCGAGGCGTTCACCGAGTTCACGCGCCTGACGCGTGGACACCTGGGTTCCGTCGCACTGTTCTTTCTCATGCACATACCGCTTGGACTTCTGATGGGCATGGCGGCGGTGCCGGTTCTTTGCATGACGTGCTGCCTCGCCGGGCTTCCGGTGGTGTTCCAGACCGTCATGCAGCCGCTCTACCTCTGGCTCCGGGCGTATGGACCTCACTTCCTTGCCCAGTTCGGCGGCCCATACAGCGGGGCGCTGAACTCGTCTGCGCAGTCGGGTCAATGCTGACGCTCGTTACTATATTCTTCTCGTCTTTCGTGATCGCACTCTCCGGCGCGTTGATGCCGGGACCCCTGCTCGCGGCGACGATCGGCGAGACTTCCCGGCGCGGATTCCTCGCGGGTCCGCTCCTCATGGTCGGCCACGCGGCCCTGGAAGCGTTGCTGATGCTGGGCCTGTTCGTTGGATTGGCACCGCTCCTTAGAGACGAGCGTGTGTTTGCGGGAATCGCTCTCGCCGGGGCGGGTGTCCTGGGCTGGATGGGTTTCGGGATGCTGCGTGCGCTGCCGCACCTGCGGCTGGTTACGGACGACCCACCCTCGGCGCGCGGACACGTGATCCTGCGCGGCGCGCTGATGAGCATCGCGAACCCGTACTGGTCCATCTGGTGGGCGACGATCGGCCTCGGTTACATCCTCCACTGCACGCGATGGGGGATGCTCGGCATTGGCTTCTTCTTCGTCGGCCATATCTCGGCCGACTTCGCCTGGTACAGCGCCGTCGCCGCGGCCATGTCCAGGGGGCGGCGCTTCCTGAGCGACCGGATCTACCGCTTCATCGTGGGGGGCTGTGCGGTGATACTGATGCTCTTCGCCTGCTACTTCTTGTATGCCGGCACCAGAGCGGCGCTCGCTCCAGCATCGCCCGCGGAAGATTCAGCGCCGACACATGGCGCCCGGTGACTGATTCGCGTCGCCGGTGCCTTCCTCTATCGGCCGCTTCCTCCCGTCCGGGCCGATGTTCACATAAACGAGCCTTGCCCTCGAGATGACGCGGTCACGCACGCGTCCGACCACCTCGACGTGCGCCGAGGTCGTGCCCACTCGCGCCAAGGTCGCCTGGAAGGTGATGACGTCGCCGATGCGGGCCGGGCTCTCGAACGCTATCTCCGCCGCACGCGTGACGAAGGTGTGATCGGGATACGACTCCCTGATGAGACAGTAGCCGAGGTTGTCTATCTCGGCCATCAGGTCGCCACCGAAGAGGTGCCCTTGATGATTGAGATGCGTCGAACGCACCAGGAAGCGGTTCTCCATGGTCATACCCTCTCCAGTATCACTATCGTCCGGTTCAGCGACTCGGCCACCTCCGGCACAAACGGCGCGATGCTCGACCGGAAGCGCCTGACCACCCTGTAGCCCGAGCGACCGGCGAGAAGATCGGTGATGAACCGCGCGCGCGCTTCCCTCTCGGGGTCGGAGACCGTATGCCTGCCGAAGGTGGTCCGGGAGAGTGCCCGGCGCAGGATGCCGGCGACGCGCCACGAGGCGCCGCTCGTCGCGGGGTCGCCAGCCTCCAGCGAGACCACCAGGAGCGTCGGTCGCTTCGACCGCAGAGCGTCATCCAGGGAGAGGTCCTCGCCTTCCCCGACGAGCGGCACTGCCTCGAGCGGCTCGTTGAAGCGTGGCATGTCTCGCATGTCCCCCACATAGGCCAGCGTGGCGCCCCCCGGGTATTCCGACTCGAGCCACCGTTGCGCGTCGTAACGCGAATAGTGGGTCATGACCCAGTTGACGGACAGGCCAGCGAGTGCGACCCATCCGATCAGCGCGACCCCGGCGCATCGCAACCCCCTCCGGCCGCTCCCCGCCAACAGTCGGTCGGCGGCGTCGCCCGCGAAAAGCGAGAACACGAGAAGGAGTGGCAGCGCAAACCGCGCATAGATGTAACCGACCACTGCAGGAAAGAAGAGATAATAAGACGCCACAGGAATCAGAAGCGCCCGCCTTGTCCGCGCTTCCTCCGAATCATCTCTCACAGCGATCGCGATCCCCATTGTGGCCAGGATCACGCCGGCAGGCGTCCAGGCATCGAACAGGCGCAGAAGCGTCAGCGCGAGCAACCTCGCCTGTCCCGCCGGCCCGATGGTGCACTCCCGCCACCCCTCGGACGCCGGCCCCACGATGGTCCGGATATGCCGCACGAAGCGGGCCGGGTCGAAGGGAATGCCATGGATCAGGACGAAGACAATTACGAACACGACAAGCCCGCTCGTGGGCCAGAGCCAGCGGCGCGCAGTGGAGCGAGCATGGTCCTCGCCGCACCGCATCGGCCTGCGCCACAGCCTCAGGAGGATCGGGATCGGCATCAGGACCAGAAACGCGTAAGCCTGGTCCTTGGTGCACACGGCCATCGCCGCGGTCAGACCCAGCCCGACACAGTCGAACAGACTCTCGTGCTGGAGCAGCCTCACATAGAACATGAGGGTCAGCGACAGCCAGAAGACGTACGGCACGTCGAGGTTGGCGTTCTTGCCGTAGTAGAGCGTGACGGGCGAGAGGAGGAACAACGCGGCGGCAAGCATGCCGACGCGACGGTTCCATAGGCGTTCGCCGATGCGCCATATCATCGAGATCGTGCCGAGCGCCATCGCCACGCTGACCAGTCGTGCAACGAGTACGAAAAGCGTGGCGGTGGCCTTCGGGTTCTCACCGATTCGGCTGTGTTCGACGAACCAGCGGAGGGGGACGAATATTATGTCGAGGAGGTGAAGATGAAGCGGCGGGTAGCGATACTGGGTCACCTCGAAGGCGCTGGCCCGGATCCGCGCGAGTTGACCCAGCGGCACAACCGAGTCCTGAGCGAAGTCCCAGTGATTGGGAAGCCCCCACATGATGCCCATGAACAGGAGAAGCGCGCCTGACGACAGGAGAATGAGAACACCGCGGCGGCCCTCCAGGAATCGGGTTGCGTGGTGGGCTGTCCCCTTCATCGGGGCTGTGCCAGAACCTGGAAGTAGGCGCGGAGGAGGTCATCGTATGCGCCAGGCGAAGGCTCTCCGGCGGCGTCCATGATCTCCTCCTGAAGTTCGGGCGGCAGGCCGACGGAGCGGTCGCGGTTTATTCGGACCTCACCGGCGAGGAATGCATGAGCATCCTGGATGTCCCTCAGCAGGACATTGCGCGTCCGCGCGATCTGCGCCACGTCGCCCCGCGCGAGTGCGGCCTCCATATCCTTCATGCGGCGGACCGTCTGGGAGATCGGCTCCGTGGGATAACTGAAGTTTCGGAACATCACCTCGACGCGCTCCGCCTTGTTCCTGAGTTCGGCCTGGCGGCCGGCGAGCGCACGGAGTCGTTGCTGGAGTTGCTGCGGCACGGGGCCTTCCAGCCCTTCGGCGCCTGCCCCGCTGATCTTTCCACCGCCGGTCGCGCCGCCGGCGGGCTCGGGGCTGCGATCGTCCACCACGCCCTTCTGGAAGGCGTCCGGCGTGAGGCGCGTGGGAGTTCGGCGCCCCCCCTTACCGACCGCCGTGTCCTCCACGAACTCGCCGGCCGACTTGCCGGTGCGCCCCTCGCCGCTGCGACCGCTGATCTCGCTGGTGTTGGGCAGCATGTTGCCGGTCACTCCCCTCGCGCTCCAGTTGCTTATGGGACCGTCCATGGCGGTCCAGCCGGCCCCCTTGTCTATCGAGTCGGCCCATCCGCTGGTCGCGTCCTCGATGTCCTCCATCAGGTCCTCCTCCTGCTCCATCAACTGGCCGACGATATCCTGGAGCTGTTCGGGGAGTTCAGCCATGGGTATCTCGTAATCGGCGAGCGGTTCCTCCATCTGCCAGCGGATGCGGTCCGGCGTGTCCATCAGCCACCGTTCGATGTTGCTCAACATGTTCTCCGCGAGTTCGACCCCGGCCTCCTCGTGAGGCACCGCCAGTTCGACGGTCTTCTTCTGGAGCGCATCCCTGGCCATCTCGACCTCGGTGTATATCTCCACGAGTTCCCGGAGGAGGGCCGGGTTGCTGAAGTCCTGCTCGGCCATCTTGCTCAGGTCGGAATGGGTATCCTTGAGGAAACGCGATAACTGGTCCTCAGCGGCAGCGAGTTGCTTGAGTTGCTCCTCCTCCTGCGGCGTGAAATCATCCACCGGCAACTTGGCCAGAGACGTGGTGCCGTCCACCACCTTCTTTTGCTGTTCGAGGAACTCCTTCAGTTTGTCCGCCAGTTCGCGAAACTTCTCCTTTTCCAGGTCGGAGAGGTCCGAACCTCGCTCCTCCTTGAGCGGTTCGGCGGCGGTTTTCAGGGACGTGACGATGCCGAGTATCTTCTCGATAATCTCGATGATGCGGTCCTGGGAGGAGCGGAGCAGGACGGCGGCCCGTTCGCGCTCTGCGGGATCCGTGGAGCGGGCGAGGGTCTGCATCGCTTCGAGGGCCCTTGCCGACTCCGTGGAGGCGAGGGCGTGGAGGACTGCCCGAAGTCTCTGTTCGGCGGGGTTTTCCGCATCCATCTTCCGCGCGATCTCGGCGAGCGAACTGCTTATCTCGGCCTGGCGCTGCATGACCTGTAGAAGGTCCAGTGGCGTCGCCTCATCCGCTGCGTGTCCGGCCGGCACCAGCGCGGCAAGACACCATGCAGCGGCCAAAGGTGCGAGGCACCGTCTCACTTCGCATCTCCTTCGCGGGAGGACGGAAGCGGCACTATGAGATCGGTCTGTCGCCGGAGTTCCCTCTGTTGCTCGAGAACTCGCATCAGTTCGGCTTGCCAGTTCGAGAGTTTCGCCTCATGCTCCCTGCGGCGCTCCTCCGGGTTCTCCAGGCGAACCACGAACTCCGGACTCACGCCCACGCCGGGGCCATCAATGTCGTTCCCATCCACCATCTTAACGAAATACCGCACCACCTCGCCACTGCGGTAGCGGTCCGGCGGAAACTCCCACCGCCACTGGATCGCCACGGCGCGGCGGTCGCTGAAATCATCCCACGCGCGGACCAAAGCCGCCTCTTCCGGCTGGCCCTCCTCCACCACCCTTGCGAGGAGTTCGGCGCGAACCACGCCGTAATCGTCGCTCCCTCGAATAATGAGATCGAGCGACTCGCCCACCCCGATAGAGCGGTCCTTGCCCGGGGATGCAATGACTACCTGCGGCGGATTGTCGCGGATCGGCACGACGCGAAGGCTGCGGCTGTTCTTGCATCCGAATTCGTCGGCGATCTCCAGTGTGCCGGACACTGCGTCGGCGACGAGTAGAGGCCCCCGGGTGAAGGCCGAGAACCCGTCCGATGCGATCCCCAGCACCAGCGGCTCTCCTTCGCCGAGCGACAACCCAGCCGATCGGAGGCGCTTGTTGCTGAATATGGTCAGGGAGGCCTTGCTCCCCTTCAGGGCCTGGATGATCCCGGCAGTATCCGCCACGCTCTCGGGCGCGCGACGCGTGTAGGCGGGGAACGAGTAGGCCGCGGCGACCCGTGTGACGAGCGGGCGTTCCGTGACGCGGATCTGGAAAAGCCGCGATTGGCTTCCGCCCACGACGACCCGGTACGTCCTGGGCGCCTTTATGGCTACGAGTTCTGCGGTGTACCGGTTCTGCTCGGCGCGCAGCATGGGCTCGCTCTGGACCGGCCCGTCCTCGCCCGAGTGCTCCAGACGGGCCGCGACATCGGCACCCGACATGCCGTCGAGCACGGCCTCGATGGTCAGGTTGTCGCCAAGGACCACCGTCGCGTCTCCCGGGATCACCTCCACGATCCGGACGCGACCCAATCTCCCGATGTTGGACGATGGATTCACGAGGCGCAGCAGCGCATTGGCCGTGCGGTCATAGGCGATGACAAGGAGCAGCGCCCAGGCAACGGCAAGCGCGCCCGAGAGCACGGCCATTCGCCTGAAGCCCCTCCACGACACGACGCCGCGCGGATCCAGATCCGTGGCGCGGCGGCCGGACTCGGCCAGAGCCGCACGGACAAGGGGATGTTCCATCTCCTGTGGCTCGACGGTGAACCGCACGGCGTTGATGAGTTCGTTGTTCAGGTCGCCACGGTGAGACTCGATGAGGAGCGCGATCTCCTCGTCCGAGGGATTCTCGAAGAATCGCCGCAGCGGTAACAGTGCCGCACCCGCCACCGCGAGGAGGACGAATGAAATCAGCGCGGCAAGGCGCACGCCCGCAGGGGGAGCGAGAAGCAACTCGATGAACAGCAGGAGGAGGGCATAGCCGAGCAGCAGTCCGACATAGCCGGTCAGACCCGTCAGCACGCGCGCCGCGAACATCTCCCGTCGCACGCGATCGAGCAGGCTGAAGACCCGGTCGCTTCCGACCGGCTCCACGCCCGGGGAGGCCTCACCGGCATGCACCATGCCCGCTACCGATCGGAGGTCACTTCACAATCTTGACCTCGTCGCCTTCCATGAGCATGCTGAAGAGTTCCTCGACGTCGCTGTTCAGCATGCGGATACAGCCGTTGGAGACATCCTTCCCGATGCTCGATGGGTCCGATGTTCCATGTATCCCATAACTCCGGTATGGCCCCTTCGCCTCGAAGCCGATCCAGCGCGTGCCGAGGATGTTCTTAGGATGGCCGAACTTGTACACCTGGCCATCGGGAGCATACCAGTTGGGATTGACCTCTTTCGAGACGATCCTGAAGGTGTCCTCGGGGGTGGGGGATGTCGGCGCACCGAGGCCGACGGAATATTCCTTGATGTAATGGCCGTCCAGGAGAACTATGAGCCGGTGCGCGCTCTTCTGGACAAGTGCCGAGAATCTTCCCTTGGGCACTTTCAAACTATAACCCACGCGGAGCCGGGCGGGGTCCACGTTGTTTATGCGCTGGATCAGCCCCACATAATAGTAGTCCTTCCCGCAGCGCTTGGCCAGGGCGGCAAGCGTGTCGCCGGGCTGCACGGTGAAGAACTCGCAATCCGGCGATGGAGAGCGAGAGAAGAACAGGACGGCGTTCAGTTCATCGAGTTTCTGGCGGATCCGTTCCCGCTCCGGTCCCTCCGCGGCTGCGAGGAGACATCGGGTCAGCAACGCCCTGGCCTCGAATGTCTCCCCCTCGCCGATGAGCGACATCGCGCGCTCCCAATCGTTCCCGCTGACACCGGGTGTGGTCGCCGAAGGCTGCGTCGTAGGCGACCCGGTCGTTTCGCTCGCGCCGCTCTCCGAAACCGTCGGCACCACGACGGTGCCCGTCGGGGCGGCCTCCGCCGGCTGGGCGGCGGGCTCCGGAGCAATGCTCAGGACGGGCGTAGGCGGTTTCCGGCTGCGACTCGCCACTCGCATCCCTATCCAGCCGCCCACCAGTGCGGCTATGAGCAACAGGACCGCCATCTCGAGGCGCGTCTCGAACTTCATGGCATCCGGTCTCCCCTGTTCGACCGAAGAACGCAAAGAACCCCGACGACACAGGATAATGGGGCCACGCTACGATTTCAAGCGGCGGCATCGGAAAGGTGGACCGCGAATTGACACCCGGTTAAAGGCGGGTCTATAATCGCGCCACCGCACTTTCCAGGATCACACGAGAGGCCGGCCCTCCACAATGGCGTATCGCGGTTCGAGGAAGGCTGTCTGGGGACTGGATGTCGCATCGAGCGCCGTCAAGGGGGTGTTGATGGCGCGGCACGGCGATCAAATCTCGATCGAGGACGCCGACATAGTACCTCTCGAGGGCACCGCGCCATCCTCGGACATCCCGGGGCGGGACCGCCGCATCTGGCGGGCCCTTCAGAGGTTCGCCGCAAGCCACGACCTTTCAGGGGCGGATGTGATCGTGGGCATCCCCGGCACCCTCTTCTTCACGCGACCGTTCAACGTCTTGCGCGTCGGGGCAAGTCACGAGTCGGAACTCATCCGCTCCGAACTCGAACAGCACATGCCTCTCGGCCTGGACGCGGTCCTCTGGGGCTATGAGCTCTTCCCGCCGGCATCCGACGGACGCGAGATACAGGGGCTGCTCTTCGCGGTCAAGAGGGACGTACTCAACAACTACCTTCTGAGCCTCTCGGCGGCTTCGATAGATCCGGCAGACGTCCAGGCCGCGCCGCTCGCTCTTTACAACTTCGTGAGACACGAGATGTCGCCCGCCGAACCGACGCTCGCCCTCGACCTCGGCTCCACGAGCGTGACGCTCCTCGCGCTCGACGGCCCCAGGTACTGGGTCCGCACCATTGCCATGGGCAGCGACCTTCTGACCGAGGCGGTGCGGCAGGCTTTCGCGCCGGCTGAACTGGGCAGGGAGGAAGCAGAGACCATAAAACTCAACCTGCCCCTGGTCACGCAGCGCGGGGATGTGGCCGAGGCCATGTCATTGCCCCTGAGGGCGTTCGTGGGCAAGGTCCGGACAGCGGTCGAGCACCTTGCCAGAGAACATCACCTTTCGTTCCGGAGACTTCTACTTCTGGGCGGTGGCTCGCAGATGTACGGCCTCGGCCGGCTCCTGTCGGAGGAACTTGGCCTCGCCGGCGCGACCCCGGCAGGACTGGGGAGGATATCGGTCCCCGACGGACAACTCGCCGGATACGTCAACCGTGAACTTCCCTCGCTGAGCGTGGCCATCGGACTCGCCCTGCAGGGGCTCGGAGAGGTCTCCACGGGCGTCAACCTCATCGGCGCTGCGCTCGCGCGTCGGAGAAGCCGCACCATGCTCAGACGCGCTGCCGCGGTGGCGGTCGCTGCAGCCGCCGTCGTAGCCTGCGTGGTCGGCGGCTTCTCGGAATGGCGCACAGCGCAAATCGAGGCGGCCACCGCTCGACTGCGCGATTACGTCGGGCCGCTCGCCACCCGGTCGGTACAGTGGAAAACGCTGAACCGCCCGGGCGAGGCGGAACAGTTGATCGAGAGGCTCGCCGTGCTCGGTCGGCGCCGAACCGCTTACCTCGACGTGATGGAAAAAGTTGCGCGAATGTTGCCGGAGAACGAAAAGCCAGGGCTCCCTTCCAGGGAGAAGGCATGGCTGCTGCGACTCGACCTGCGACAGCCGGACATGAACACCCCCGTCCTGAAAGGCGAGATCGTCGCCGCGGCGGAGTTGCGACCCGACGGTACCCACCTGGACTTTCTGGAGCGCACTATCGTTGTACCTTTGCGCAATGACGAGCGCCAACGCTTCCGGGAGATCCGGGTGCAGGATGCCCTGAGGGTGACCGACCTTGTCCCAGGAGCGAAGACCGAGGGGCCGCAACGATACCTGGTGCTTCCGGTCTCGTTCGACGTGACCACGGAAGAGGGCGGTGGGCCTCGATGATGCGGCTGGATAAGGAAAGGCTGTTCTGGGTAGCCATGGCGATAGGGCTCGCGGCCGAACTGGCGCTCGTGTCCGCCTGGGTGGCGCCAGCCCGCTCGAGGCTTCTGGCCGCGGAGGAAGCGTGGAACGAGCAGGTGCGCGAACTGGATAATATCCGGCGCATCGCAGCGCAGATACCCTCCGCGAATGCCATCAGCGAGCGGACGGAATACCGCAAGTGGCTGGCCGATCAGGCGGAGCGCGTGAGGGGCTTCTTCCGCGATCGCACGGTCACGCTCACGGCGCCGATCACCGCGGAACGCAACCCGACGCCGGCACAGTTCAAGGATGCCTACGCGGAGGCGGTCATCAACCAACTGGGCTGGCTCGGGCGATATCAGCAGCGCATGCGGGTCGAGACAGGCAAGGACGCCCTGCCGCGATATCCCTGGCTCGATGGTCCAGGGCTGCCCGACCCGAAGGATTTCGATGCCATCCTGCGCGCATACTGGGCTCACGTCCATATGTATCGGGGTTTTCTCGATGCGGACGTGCGCGTCGTGCGCTCGCTCAAGATAGGCGCGCCGATATATGTCAACGAGGACTTCGACGGCATGCCTCTCAAGGCAGACCTCGCGATGTATCCGGAGTCGCTGGGCCCGTTCCTCCGAACGCTGTTGACCGTATCCCACTCCGCCGCCGGGATGCCAGCGGTTTACCTCACTCGCGTTCAGGTGAGGCCCGACGGCAACCCCGCTCAGGCCGGCTCCGACCCGCTCTGCTCGGTGGGCATCGAAGGATACATATTGCTCCTGCGGGAGTCCGGTGAATCCGGTGCGAGCGTGAGGCCGAAGGGAGGCCCGCGATGATCCGCCGCGCCGATGTCCTGTTGGGCGTACTGGCAGGAATGATTATCCTCGCCACGGTCGCATGGGAGGTCTCCGCGATGCTGCGCCTGCGAGGCGAAAGCGCCGAACGGGTGAGCGAGGCGCGAAGGCTGACCTCGGAGATAGATGGCCACGATTTCGCCGCTCCGGCGCGAGAGGAGCAGCGTTACGCTGGCCAGGTCTTCGCCGGCTGGGGCGAGATACCGCCGCTCAAGGAGACCCTCGATCGGTACGATTTTTACCTCTCGCCGAGGCGCCGTTGAGCGAACCGGCGTTCCGCAGCGATGCCACCGGCGGGGGGTGCGCCTTGTGCAGCCGCCACCTCACACGTATAATCCATCGCGTCCCGCCCGCGGCGCAGTACGATCCAGAGGCGAGGTGACCGGCGATGACCACGAAAAAGTGGAGGCGAACCATCATGAAGAGGCTGTCGTGGGACGAGTATAGCGCGCTGAGTGTGTCGGATCGCATACCCTATCTGAGCAAGGCGCCGGACGGGGCGGAGCCGTTCCATGTCCTGTATTCACAGCAGTTCGACCGCCGCTACCTCGACGACCTCTGCGCGCTGGCAGACGCAACTCGAAAACTCCACAAGTCGCCGGAGGGAGCGCGTTTTCTTGGCAGCCTGCTCGCAAATCGCAACGCGCTGAATCTCTTCGCCCAGCCCTCCACGCGTACCTATCTCTCCTTCCAGGTGGCGGAACAGAAACTCGGTATGGATGTCAGCGACATCCGCGACATGTCAACCTCCTCGCAGGCGAAGGGAGAATCGTTCCAGAACAGCGTGCGCACCTTCAGTTCTTACGTTGACCTTATGGTGATGCGGCACCCGGACCGCGGCGCCGCCGAACTCGCAGCGTACGAGATGAACATGGCAGATCGCCGCATCCCGGTCATCAACGGCGGCTCCGGCCAGGACCAGCATCCGACCCAGGCGCTGCTCGACATCTACACGCTCCAGAAGTCCCTCGGCGAGATAGATGGCAAGAAGATCGCGATGGTGGGCGATTTGATGCGCGGCCGAACCGTGCGCTCGCTAACCTACCTCATGAAAAACTACCGCGACGTGGAGTTATACTACATTGCACCGGACCATCTGCGAATAGGGGAAGACATCAAGGCGTTCCTCAAGCGACATGGCATCAGATACACCGAGAGCGACAACCTGGAGGCGGTCGTGGGAATAGTGGATGCAGTTTACATGACGCGCATCCAGTGGGAGTGGGACAAGGCGGCGGGCGCCTCCGTGACCGCGAAGGACGCCCAGTACGACCCCCGTTTCATCTTCAAGAAGGAGTATCTGGCGAGGATGAAGAAGCGCTCGTGCCTGATGCATCCCCTGCCGAAGATAAACGAGATAGACCCCGAACTCGACTACTCGGACGATCCTCGCGTGGTTTACTGGAGGCAGGAGCGCAACGGGATGTGGATCCGGGCGGCCCTCATCGCCCGCATATTCGAGGTTCACGAGAGGATACTCGAGCGCGTCCGCGATCTGCGGTAACCCGGGCAGGGAGCAGGTGCGGGGCCGGGAGACCGCACCAGACACAAGATTGGCGCGCCGCTCTGTCAACGGGCCGGATCCGACTTTTCGACCGCGTCTTCAGCACATTTTGTCCGCCGGGGGTCCGCATGGAGATTCGCCTGAGCCTCAAGAGGCTTTCGCACTTCTGCGAGCAACTCGCGACCATGCTCCGCGCCGGAATACCCCTGAGGCAGGCCCTCACGACCGCGCAACGCCAGTCGCGGGGCGGCATCCGCGACCTCTGCCAGCGGCTCGGAGATTCGATCGAGGATGGTTCCACCTTCGCTGAAGCACTCGAGAGAGAGGGGCGTCGTTTCCCTATTCTCATGCGCCGGATGGTCCTCGTCGGCGAGCAGGTCGGCAGGCTCGACCAGGTCCTCGAGCGCATGGCCGAGTACTACGCCTTCCTGAGGCAGGTGCGGCTGCAGTTGATCTCCCGCATCGCGTGGCCTCTTTTCGAGTACTGGTTCGCGGTTCTCCTCTTTACCGGCGTGGCCTGGCTCCTGGGCAGCCTGAAGATTCCGGGGCTTCCATCGTTCATCGCCGGTGCCAGCGCATGGAAGGTGTTCATGGTGGGCGCAGCCATCTTCTTCACTCCCATCGCGCTCTACTACCTCCTGACGCGGCTCCTGGGCGGAAGGGCGGTGGTGCACGAAATCATGATGGCAACGCCGGGAGTGAGAACGATAATGCGAGACATCGCGCTGGGCCGTTTCGCGTGGTGCATGGAGATGAGCACCGACGCGGGCGTATCCATTTACGATGCGATAAGATGGAGCGCGGAGGCGACCGGCAACCACGTCTTCATCCGTCATGCGAAAAGGATAGTCGAGGACCTTCGCCGTGGCGTGCCGTTGCCCGACGCGTTCTCGCGCAGCCGTCTCTTTCCTCCCGACTTCATGGAGTTTATCGAGACTGGCTCCACATCGGGCAGCCTTTCCGAGATGTTCGGTCATCTCGCCCGCATCTACTTCGACCGTTCCGCGGCTGGCCTGAAGATCGTGGCATTCGCGCTGTTCGTGGTGATAATGCTCGGCGTGATGTTCGTGCTCGCCTATATCGTGGTCAGTTTCTGGCTGGCGCACTTCCGCGAGATAGGCGCGACGCTGGGCGGCTAGAGCCTGCCCCCCGCAGGCCACGCGGCGTAAGGAGACCCTGCCCGCTGAGGCGCGCCGGCCGTTCGCGGCGCCCGTCAGTCCAGTTTCAGTTTGCCGCTCATGACGTCGGCAATGGCCACTCGCTTGCCGGTCCGCTGGGCGATCTGGGCCGCGTCAACGACGGCGATCTGTTCGAGGATGTCCTCGTACGGACGCGGTGGCTTCCGCGTCAACGCGAGTTGACGTATCTTCTTCACGATGCGGTCTGCACCCCTCAGGAACTCGGGATCGCCGATGGGCCCGGAGTGCACCACCCCCATCTTGCTGTACGCGGTCACATAGAAGTTGCACCGCTCCGGGAATACGTCAACGCCCGGGTTCAGGCAGATGACGTCACGACCGTTCTTGAGATGCATGTGAAGGTACTCGAGCGGCAGGGTGCCCATCGCCTCGACCCACTCGACCCCCTTCCCGAAGACGTTGATAGCGAGGGCGATGCCGTGGATGATGTAGGCGAGGCGGTCCTCGATGCCGCCGAGTTTGTCGCGAGCGCCGATGTTCTCCTGCGATAGCGCTCCGCCGACGCCCTTCACGACGCCCATTATCTTCGTGACCTTGTTAACCGGACACTGCATCGCGAAGGCGGCCTGGGCGAGTTCGGTCCAGTTGGCGCCCGCCGGGCCGATCTCGTCGAAACGCCTGCGGAAGGTGTCGGCAGCGATGACCTCGCTGAGGATCGAGGAGTTGTAGATAGGCGTACGGTGTTTGAGAGCGAGCGCGACTATGGCCTTCGCATCGCGCAGGTTCGAGGCGAAGGGCTTGTCAACGAACGTGGGAATGCCCCGGGTTATGAAGTGACGCGACAGTCTCAGGTGGTCGCCGCCTCCCCCGTCGCAGTCGGCCACGAACGCGAGGTCTATGCCATCGGCTACCTCGCTGAGTGTCTTGCACGGTTTGGGCCTTCCGAGGAATGTCTCGCTGAACTCGACCGCTCGCTTGTGATCATAATCCCAGCATTTTACGATCTCGAAGTCATACGTCGTGGGAAGGATGATGTGCTTCGGGTCGTACCAGTTGGTCGCGTAAAAGTGGACTATCTTGTTGTACTTTTCGAGAAGGAGCGGGTCGCACGGCGCCATGAGCGAGCCGAAGTAGTAGCCGTGCGTGTCGCACCGCACGATCCCCATCCGGATCTTCCCCCTAGCCCTTCGTCTGGCCATGTCGTCACCTCCTTTTCAGGAACACCGACCCTATGACGCAGATGAAACTCCGGCGGATCAATTTCGCCTCCGGGGCTCCTCGAGAAAATCCGCGGCGAAATAGCCTTCACGACCGGGGTCAATCTCGCGATCCAGTTCGACACCGGTCCAGGCGTGGACACCGCAAGAGACGGGACGACCGTTTAGACGGAGTCGCTGTCTTTCGCCATCGCACAGGTCGAAGCGCTGGGCAGCCGCGGTGAAGAACCTGAATTCGCCCCGACCGGCAACCCCATTCCACGAGGCCAGGTCCGTGCGGGGATCGGACGGCGAGATGAGCACGTCCCCGCAGCGATATACGAGGCGCAATTCGGCCGGGCCGATCGCGAGGGGCGGGGTCTGCGCTCCACCGACGCACAGCCGGGCGACCGCCTCGACGTCGGTGTCGGTGTTGAGAAGGTATATCACAGAATACGGCTCGCCCGAGCCAGGCGCACGACCATCGTAGACCGCGTATCTGACGCGGTCGCTGGAGACGAGGCGTATGGACCCCTGCTCGCCCTGGAGGACCGTGCGGAGGAGGTCATCAGTGAAGCGCCACAGCCCCTCGTCCGCGGGATATTCCCATGCAGTGACCAGCCAGGCCACGCCACTGCCGAGGCGATTCTCGGTCAGTATCGGTTGCGCGAGGAGTTCCTCCACCGGCGTGCGGTAGTGGTCCGTCCAGCCGCACAGGATGCGCGCCGTGGTCGTGGCGATGCGGGCGGGCGTGAAACGTCCCACGAAGCGCGGGTCGGTGCTGATGCGCCAGCGAGGGAAGCGATAAGCGCGAACGCAGGAGTCGGCAAAACATTTGATGCCCCGTATGGCGGTCCTGCCCTTTCCGAGTATCCTCACGCCGAACAGATCCCGGAAGTCTCCACCCCTGAAGAGGCGGAGACCCCTGGCGCGGTCGTCCTCCGTGCTCAGGTGAGGCAGGAACATGAGCAGCCGGCCGCCGGACCTCACATAGCGGACGAGTTTATCGTAAATCTCCGGCGTCATCGTGTTCCAGCCGAGGAAGACGAGGCAGGAGTAATTCCGAAGGAAACTGTCAGAAGCCTCGATCGGAACGACGTCGTACTGGCCGTAGGGCGGGTTGCCAGAGAAGTCCACGTCGCCCTGGACCGTTTCCCTGGGCCAATCCTCGCGACGATAAAACTTGTCCACGAACCGCCATCCGCGCTCGGGCGGGCCCTCGAGCCATTTTCCGCCCTGGTGCTGACCCCAGACCACCCGGCTCCAGAGTCCCGGCGTACCGTCGTGATTGCCGTGGACGACGCCGAGCCGCACTCGAGGACCTCGCGCAGGACGTGTATGTATGCGCGCAAACTGATGCATTTCGCGAATCGCGAGCCGGTACCTCTTCATCGCCTCGCTCGCGGGTCCAAAGACCTGACGGTTCATCTGGTTGTAGCGGCGGGGATCGTTCTCGGACCAGATGAAGTCCGCACCGCTGATGTAGGCGTAGCGGAGCGCGGTCTTCCAGCGCTTGTGCCAGAGTTCATCCACGTGGAAGCCGCCGTAGCAGTGCATCGCGATATGCGTACCCCACGACATGCCGAAGGCGCGGGCGGTGCCGCGGATCGCCGCATGCATGAGGTGCGGATCGCTCGGCATCGCCTCGTGGCAGAGCAGGTCAATGCCGGCGAGCGCATGATACTTGAAGACGAGACCCGACTCGACGTTCATGAGTGGGCCACGGCCGAGTTCCTTGCGCTCGTACTCGATGAAGCGGCGGACGTACTCGATGTAGGCCCTGCACGCCTCGCCCATTGTCCGCACGCGCGGCAGGTGATCCCATATCTCGCCCCGCCACTCGGGAACGTAGGCAGCGGTGGGTCCGTAGAGGACGTGGCCTATCTCGCCTATGGTGAAGCGGCCTAAGTAATAGTCCCCGGCGGCGTCGAATATCTCCTCCAGTTCCTTCTTCGAGTAAAACTTGTCTCGCGGCAGGGGCTTGCCGTCGGGCCCCCGCAGGTTGAACGTTCCGCGGCGGAGGAGTTCCCAGAAAGCGAGATGTATTCCCTTCTGCCGGCAGAAGCGGGCGACCGCGAGCGCCTCGTCCTTCTCGAGTGGAACACGGGTGAGCACGACGTCTCCCAACCGATGGCGCACGAAATAGCGCAGCGAACTCAGACCCGGCGCCATGTTGGTCCCGATGAGGACGTGTTCTCTCATGATGCGCCTCAGTATGGCAGGCCGGCGTGCTTGTATCTCACGCGCGGCTCCTCCAGGAAGTCCGGCGCGAAGAACTCCCGTCGAGCCGGGTCAACGCGCCTCCTGACGGGTATCCGTGCAACGCTGGAGGGTTTGAGCGATCGCCTGACGCCGTTGACCACGACGGAGATCCCGCGAGAGGGATCCATGTTGTGCACCTCCAAGCCTTGCGCAGTCGCCGAGAACAGCGACAGGTCGCACCGCGCGGCGGCCCCCTCCCACGACTCGATGTCAACACGCTTGTCCTCCGGCGTGACGACGACCCGATCCAGGATCCAGGCCAGCCGCAGATCGCTGGCGGGCACTCTTATCTCCGCGCTCCTCCGCCCGCTGACCCACAGCCGTACCAGCGAATCGTTGTCCGGATCGGTATTCAGGAGATACACGACCCTGCACGGCTGGCCGCCGGAGAGGGAATCGTCATAGACGGCATAGCGCACCCTGTCGGGTCCGAGAAGCCGCACGTCTCCCTGCTCCCCCTGAAGGATCACCCGGAGGAGGTCGTCCGTGAAACGCATAAGGCCAACGTCAGCGGGATACTCCCATGCAGTGACGAGGTATGCACATCCCGTGCCCAGGCGATTCTCGACCAGGATCGGTCTGGTGCGGAGTTCCTCTTCGGTGTCTTTGTAGTAATCGGACCAGCCGCTGAGGACCCTCGCGCCGGCCAGTTCGACTTTGGCGGGGGTGAAGTTGCCCATGAAGCGGGGGTCTGTATTGACGCGCCACAGGGGCAGCCGCCACGAGCGTATCGAGGCGCCAGCGAGACATTTCACGCCGCGAACGTCCTTCTCGTGTTTGCCCACGACCTTGACGCCGAAGAGGTCCGAGAAGTCTCCGTCGCGGAAGAGCCGGAGGTCCTCGCCCCGGTCGGTGTGCACACTGAGATGCGGGAGGAACATGACGAGGTGCCCTCCCCGCGAGACGTACTGCTTCAGTTTCTCGTATATCTCGGGCGTCATCGTGTTCCAGCCGAGGAAGACGAGGCACGAATACCGCCGCAGGACCTCGAGGGGCGCCTCGATGGGTACCACGTCGTACTGCCCGTACGGTGGATTGCCGGAGAAATCCTCGTCGCCCTGAACGGTCTCCCGCGGCCAGTCCTCCTTGCGGTTGAACTTGTCAACGAAAAGCCACCCGCGTTCGGCGGGTCCCTCCAACCACTTCTCGTGGTGGTACTGTCCCCATGCGTAGCGGTTCCAGAGTCCGGGCGTACCGTCGAAATTGCCGTGTACCACGCCGAGCGCGACTCTGGGGCCGCCGGCAGGCCGGCGATGGATGCGAGCGAACTGCCACAGTTCCCGCAGGTCGCGGCGCACGCGCTTCATCTCGGCGCTGTGGAATCCGAACTGCTGCTTGTGTGCAATGTTCGCATAGGTGTAATGCCCCGATTCCGGATAGATGAAGTCGGCTCCGGAGATGAAGGAGAAGAAAAGCGAGGTGCGCCACCGCTTGAGGTAGACTTCGTCGAAGGACATGCCACCATAGCACTGCATGGCTATGTGCGCACCCCACTTCTTCCCGTACGCGCGCGCTGCGCCCCGGATCGCGGCGTGCATCAGATGGGGGTCGCCAGGCATGACCTCGAGGCACAGAACGTCCACTCCGGCCATGGCGTGGTACTTGAAGACGAGGCTGGAGTCCACGTCCAGCAGCGGCCCCTTGCCGAGTTCGGCGCGTTCGAAGTCGAGCCACTTCTTCACGTATGCAACGTATGCCTCCTGCGCCTCGGACATGGTGTTGCAGGGCGGGAGGTTCTCCCAGTTCTCAGCGCGCCTCCCGATGGTATAGGCCTTCGGCCAGTAGAGGACGCCTCCGATCTCGCCGACGGCGACGCGCCCGAAATAGTAGTCCCCCGCGGCATCTATTATCTCGTCCATCTCGGCTTTGGAGAAGAAGCGGTCGCGGGGGATCTTCTCGCGCCAGGCCCAGCAGAGGTCGTAACTGCCCCTGTGGAGGAGTTCGCTGAAGACGAGGTAGATCCGATTTTCCCTGCAGAAACGGGCGACGGCGAGGGCTTCGTCCCTGGTGCGCGGCAGGAGTGTGAGGACGATATCTCCCTGCTTGAGTTTCTGGTGGAGGCGCAGATGCTCCACGCCGGATGGAATGCTCGACCCGATCAGGACGGGCAGATTCAAGGACATCTCCTCTTCCTCGCAAGCGGGCCGACGTTCAGCGCCTGGCGCGAGTCGCCTTCCCGAGGCCGAAGTGCTTCATGGCGGCGGCGATTGCCTGCTCGGTCTTTGACAACATCTCATCGATCTCCTCGCGAGTCATGATCAGCGCGGGCGCATAGACGAGGATGTCGCCGTTGTTGCGGAGTATCATACCATGGTCCCAGCACCACTCACGAATCCAGGAGCCGATGCCGAGTTTCGGGTCGAAAGGCTTCTGGGATTTCCGGTCGGCCATGAGTTCCACCGCCCAGAGCATACCTATGCCGCGGACGTCGCCGATGATGGGATACCTGTTCATCATCGCCTTGAGCCGCTTCTCGATGAACTTCCCGTTCTCGGCGGCTCGCTCGACGAGGCGGTTTTTCTCGATGACCTCGATGTTGGCGAGGGTCGCAGCGCATGCGATGGTGTGTCCCCCGTAAGTGGAGCCGCTTCGCAATTCGCTTCCAGGCTTCTTCATGAAGACTTCAGCGATGGGGCGTCGCGCCACCGCAGCGGCGAGCGGAATGTAGCCGCCCGTGAAGCCCTTGCCGATGGTCATTATGTCCGGCACCACGTTCCAGTGTTCGCATGCGAACCACTTGCCCGTCTTGCCGAAGCCGGTCTGCACCTCGTCGAAGATCAGGAGGATGCCGTATTTGTCGCAGATCTTGCGGAGCCCCGGCAGGTAGCCCTTTGGCGGCAACGGATATCCGACGTTCGACCCCGGTATGGGGTCCATGATGATGGCGGCGATGGTGTCCGGCCCTTCCCACTCGATGAGCCTCTCCATGGCCCGCAGGCCGCAGAGCCCGTCAGGATCCTTCACGCCCAGTTCGCGAGCAGTGGCATGCGCGGAGGGACCGATAATGAAGCCGGGCATGAGCGGCTCGAAATACTCGCGGAACCATGCGAGGCCGGTGGCCGAGGTACCGCCCAGCGTGGTCCCGGAGTACGAATACTTGCGTCCGATGATCTTGAACCGACGTGGCTCGCCGCGCTCGAGATGGTACTGCCTGGCCATCTTTATCGCCGTCTCGTTCGCCTCCGAACCGCTGTTGACGAAGAACGTGACCTCGAGGTCGCCGGGCATGATCTCGGCGAGTTTCCTTGCGAGTTTCACGAGCGGCACGGTGTAGGTGTCGACGTAGTTCGGGAAGAACTCGAGGAGTTTGGCCTGCTCGTTGATCGCCTGGGCGACCTCCGGCCTGTTGTGGCCGCAGATGGTCGTGAGGAGCGACGCGAACGTGTCCATGTAGCGCTTGCCGTGAATGTCCCAGAGATAACACCCCTCGCCGCGGACGAATATCTTCGGCTTTATCGGGTTGTGGGCAAAGTGCGGGATGACATACCTGAGGGCATCCCTTTCGAGTGCGGCGATCTCCTGCTTGCTGAAGGTCGTCTTCATCTCAGTTCCCTTTCGTCCAAAAAACTCTCCTAACCCACGATCCTGCGGATCGTATCGGCTATGGTCTCCGGCTGTGGCAGGCATGCCCTTTCCAGAGGCGGGCTGAACGGTATGGGCAGGTCGGCGCCCGCGTGTACGATGGGCGGTGCGTCGAGGTAGTCGAACCCCTCAGCCACAATCCTGCGGACTATCTCCGCACCGATGCCCCCGCGTGTCGGCGACTCGTGCACCACGACTACCCGCCCCGTCTTCTTCACCGACTTCAGGATGGTATCCATGTCGAGCGGGACGAGCGTCCGCGGGTCTATCACTTCGACGCTTATCTCATCCTCCAGGAGTTTCGCGGCCGCAAGCGCCTTTCTCCTGGCGTATGCCGTGGCGATGACCGTCACGTCGGTCCCCTCCCGCGCCACATCTGCCACCCCGAGCGGCACGATCCATTCCCCGTCGGGCACCTCCTCCTCCTCGTAGAAGAGCACCCGGTTCTCGATGACGAGGACCGGGTTATCGTCGCGTATGGCCGATTTCAACAGGCCCTTGGCGTCGTACACGGTGGCGGGCATGCATACCTTGAAGCCCGGAGTATGGACGAACCACGCCTCGAGGCTCTGGGAATGCTGAGCGGCCTCGGCGGTTCCGTGGCCCGACTGTGCGCGAACGGTCACCGCCATCCTGACCTGTCCGCCGGACATGTACCGCATCTTGGCCATCTGGTTTACAAGTTGGTCCATCGCGAGCATGATGAAGTCCATGTACATGATCTCGACGATGGGGCGGAGGCCGGCGGCGGCGGCACCGACGCACATTCCGACGAACCCCTCCTCCGAGATGGGCGTCCCGACGCAGCGCTTCGCGCCGAAGTCCTCCACGAGCCGGCGCGTCAGGTTGAACACCCCTCCGTGGATGTCAACGTCCTCCCCTATCACGAAGACCCTCTCGTCCCGGGCCATCTCCTCGTACATGGCCTCGTTGAGCGCGTCCGCGTAAGTTATCCTTCTCATCGTCGCTCCGGTGTCAGTCGGCATACAAATAGTCGCCCACGGTGGCAGGGTCGGGGAACGGACTCTTCCGGGCGAACTCTATGGCCTCGGCGAGTTCCCGTTCGACCTCGTCACGGATCCCCTGGATATCCTGGTAGGTAAGCGACTTCTCGCGAAGGAGCGCGGCCTCGAACCTGAGGATGGGGTCGAGCCGCTGGCTGCGCCAGTCCTCGATCTCCTCCTTCGGGCGCCGGTCGGGAATGATGCCGCAGTGAGGTTCGACGCGATAGGTCTTCGCCTCGATGAACGTGCACCCCTTGCCCGCCCTCGCATGTGCGGCTGCCTTCGAGACGTTGTTATAGACATCGAGGACGTCGTTGCCGTCGCATATAGCCCACGGGAGGCCGTATGCGGCCGCGCGGGGGGCGATGTCCTTCGTGCAGGTGCTCTTCTCCACGGGCGTGGTGGCCGCGTACCGATTGTTCTCGCAGAGGTAGATGACCGGAAGTTTCCAGAGCGCGGCCATGTTGAGGCATTCGTGGAGGACCCCCTGATTCGAGGCGCCCTCGCTGAAGAAGCAGAGGGCCACCTGGTCGGTGCCGCGGTATCTGGCGGCAAAGGCGGCGCCCGTGGCGATCGCGATGCCGCCGCCGACTATGCCGTTTCCGCCGAGAAAGCCCCTGTCCACGCCGAACATGTGCATGGAGCCCCCGCGACCGCGCGAGACGCCCGTCTCGCGGCCCATCATCTCCGCCATGACGCGCTTGAGGTCAAGACCCTTCGCGATCGTGTGGCCGTGAGGCCTGTGGCCACTCGTGGTGTAGTCGTCCTCCCGCAGGGCGGCCGTGGCGCCGACCGCGACCGCCTCCTGGCCGATGTAAAGGTGGATCGCCCCGGTGATCTCGCCGGCGCGGTAGAGTCGCTTGACCTCCTCCTCGAATCGCCGGATCGTGATCATTTGCTTCAACATCCTGCGTTTGAGGTCCAGCGGTACGTTCATCTTCGACATCCTCGCTATCTCCCGGTTCGATCCGGTGTCAGGTCAGCCGCTGATCGGTGTGATCGTGATACCACCGTCGCACGTTATCACGGCGCCGTTCACATAGGACGACTCATCGGAGGCGAGGAAGAGGGCCAGGTTTGCGACCTCCTCCGGTTCCCCGAACCGTCCGAGCGGCGCAACTCTGAAGAACGCCTGCGCGTCGAAGTCGGGCCGCTTCAGACTGCTCTCCTTGACCATCTCCGTCGCAATGCCGGCGGGGCAGATGCAGTTCGTGCGAATGCCTTTCGGCCCGTACTCGGTCGCCAGCGAGCGCGTGAGCGAGATCGTCGCGCCCTTGGTCGCGGTGTAAGCGTCGGCCATCTTGTTTCCGATGAGGCCGGCGCTGGAACTCGTATTGATGATAGAGCCCCCGCCTCCCTGCAACATGAGCGGAATCCCGTACTTGCAGCAGAGGAAGATACTATCCAGGTTGATCGCCAGCACCCTCCGCCACGTCTCCTCCGCGATGTCGGTGATCATGCCATCCTGTCCGCGCAGGTAAACGGAGGCGTTGTTATAGAGCACATCGAGCCTGCCGTAGAGGTCGCGCGTACGGCGCATCAACGCCTGCACATGCTGGCTGTCGGAGACATCGGTTGCGACGAAGACCGCCTCGCCGCCTTCGCGTCTGATGCGCTCCTCCGCGTCGCGTCCGAGTTCCTCGTTGACCTCGGCGATGACCACGCGGGCCCCCTCCCGGCAGAAGAGCCTGGCCGCTGCAAAGCCTATACCGCGGCCGGCCCCCGTGATCACAGCCACCTTCCCTTTCAGGCGCATCGAGATCCCTCCCCGAGGTCGGCGAGAAGCGCCTCGCGGTCTATCGGGTACGTGCCGAACCTCTGAGTCGTCCTGACCATCGCGAGGAAGTTCTCCGGTCTGACCGATTCGCTGATGGTGTTGGCGGATGACATGATGTGAGGGCCGATTGCGGAGACCTCGGCCAGAGCGCGCTTGGTGGCGCGGATGACATCGGCCTCGGTACCGCGCGAGAGCAAGTCAACATTGATGTTGCCCATGACGGTTATCCTGCCCGGATACCGGCGGAGGATCGCATCGAGTTCCATCCCCGGAACCGGCTCGAGCGGACCGAGGCAGTCAACCCCTATCGAGACCAGTCCATCCATTATCTTCCTGATGTCGCCGTCGGTGTGCTTGATGCAGTAGGCGCCGGCCCTCTTGATCGCGCGCACGACAACCTCGTCGCAGGGAAGGAGCAACTCCTCGAACTGCCTCGGCGACATCATCGGGCCGTTCTTGTCGGAGTAATCGTCCCCGAGGAGGACCACATCGGCTCCCGCCTTCACGACCCTCGGGAAGAGGTCCGCATAGTAGTCGCGGCCAATGGTGAGGAGGTCCCTGACGAACCCGGGCCTCAGTCCGAAATCCATCAGGAGATTCGTCAGGCCGCCGCGAAGCGCGACCGCCACGGCCCACCCCGACTCGCCGACGCAGCATATCGCCTTCTCCCCGTTCGGAAATCGCTCCTTGAGCCTGCGTATCTTCTCTATCACCGGCGATTTCGCCGGGTCCGGCGGCCTGTAGCGGGCGAGGTCCTCCTCCGTCTCGATGATCGCCGGCTCCGTGTGAATCGGAACCCCCTCATACGGCTGCACCTGGAACGCACCCCACTTGTCCTTGAATATGCGCCTCTCGCGGTCAACCCACTCGACCTCGTGCTCCTCGTAGATCATGGTCGGGACGGTGACGATGTCCAGGCCGAGTTCCACGACCAGGTCGTTCCAGTCCTTCCCCGGCCCCACCAGCGCGCGGACAATCTTGGGATCAATCCAGAGTTCGCCAAGCGGGACGCGGTCGGGCAGCCGGTGCTCCAGGACCGTCCGGATGCGCTCCAGGGAGGTCATCTCGCCCATCTCCATGTCGCCCTAACCAAGCAATCTCCGGGCCGACTCGGCGATCTTCGGCGCCGTCAGACCATACTGGTCGAGGAGCCATCTGTGACCGCCGACCAGCGAGTCGTACCGATCCGGCAGGCCGAGCCGGAGGAAGCGCTTCGGCCTGACCCCGGCATCGCAGAGGACCTCAGCGACCGCGCTGCCGAACCCGCCGTTGAGATTATGCTCCTCCACGGTCACTATGCCGCCGGTCTCCTCTGCCGCAGCCACGATCGCCTCCTGGTCTATTGGCTTGACCGTGTGCACGCTGACCACCCGGCACCTGACCCCGTCCCTCTCCAGCACGTCGGCGGCAGCGACCACCTCGCTCCCTATCGTTCCGGTGAAGAGAAACGTCAGGTCCCTTCCCTCGCGCACCCGAATCGCCTTCCCGAACCTGAACTGGATGGGGCCCTTGTGGACATCCGGCTCCCCCTTGCGCCCGCAGCGAAAGCAGAACGGCCCCTGATGCTCCAGCATGGCGTACACGGCCTGTTCCGCCTCGGCCTTGTCGCAGGGCGACACGAGAACCATGTGCGGCAGGGACCTCATGACGGCTATGTCCTCCCGGGAATGGTGGGACATGCCGAGGGCACCGTAGTGCAGCCCACCGCCGACGATGACTATCTTCACGTTGGCCTGGTGATAGCAGATGTCGTTCCTGATCTGTTCGAGGCAGCGGACGAAGACGAAGTTGTTGATGGTGTACATGACGGGGATGTTCCCCTCGAGCGCCAGGCCGCATGCGACGCCGGCCATGTTCTGCTCCGCGACCCCGACGTTGTAGAAACGGTCAGGAAACGCCTCCATGAACGGCTCCACCTCGCCGTATCCTATGTCGGCAAGGACCAGGAATATGCGCCTGTCCTTCCGCGCAGCCTCGACGAGAACCTTGTTGAAAAGAGTTCTCATGGGGCCGACTCCACCTCCTTGAGCGCCTTCTCCAGGTGCTCGCGGTCCACGTAGCCGTAATGGCAACTCACGGTGTTCTCCATGAAACTGACGCCCTTGCCCTTCACCGTGTGGGCGGTGATCCAGGATGGCTTCCCGGCAGCGATCGGAACGTTCTGCAGGGCATTGTCAATAGCCTCCACGTCGTGCCCGTCTATCTCCCTCACGGCCCACCGGCAGGCTTCGAGGCGCGGAGTGAGAGGCTCCAGGTCGAGCACATCCCGGGTGTGGCCCATGGCCTGAATCTTGTTGTAGTCGAAGATCGCAATCAGGTTGTCGAGTTTCTTCTGCGCGGCGAACATGATCGCCTCGTACGTGGAACCCTCGTCCACGTCGCCATCGCTCATGAGGCAAAAGACCCGGTGCTTTTCGCCGCGGACCTTGGCGGACAGCGCCATGCCCACCGCGACCGGCAACCCGTGGCCGAGCGAGCCAGTGGAGAACTCGACGCCAGGGACCTTGTGGTTTATGTGGCCCATGAGTTTTCCGCCGTCCTTGTAGTAGGTGTCGAGCCACTCCATCGGGAAGAAGCCCCGCTCGGCGAGAACTGCATACACTGCGCCGCCCCCGTGACCCTTGCTCAGTATGAACCTGTCTCGCTCCGGCCACCTGGGATTCCGGGGGTCCACCCTCAGTATACGGGTATAGAGCACGGCGAGGATCTCGGCCATGGAGAGCATGCTTCCCACGTGGCCGCCCTTGCCATGATGGGTCATGCGGAGGCAGTGGGCCCGAATCCTGTTCGCGAGCCGTCGGCACTCCACCTTCCAGTCGCTTGCGGTATCGCTCATCTTCCCCTCGAATCGCAGCATCCCACGCTCGTCCGCGCGCGCGCGTCGCGCGAACGGGCCATGTACGCCTCGAGTTTCTCCATGAGGCCCCTGGCGACCTCGGGTTTGAGATCGAAGAGGTTCCGCCTTTCGCCCGGGTCCTCGCGAAGGTCGTAGAGTTCGCACCTGCGAGGCGCCCCTGGGGGACCGGTGTGGACAATCAGTTTCCACCGCGGGGTCCGCACGCACCAGATGCGGCGCTCGTCGGTCCACAACTGCTGCCAGCCGGCGGGAGGCACCTCGGCATATGCCTCCTCCCTGAACGCAGTCCTGCGCCCCAGGATGAGGGGCACGGCGGAGGCGCCGTCGACCGGTTCCGGCATCCGGAGGTTCAGGAGGTCGAACACGGTCGGCATGATGTCAATCTGCGAGACCTGCTCCGGGACCACCCTGCCCGATGGCAAACACGCGGGACAACGCATGATGAGCGGCACCATGAGCGACTCGTCGTAGAGCGTGCCCACCAGGTTGCAGGAGGAGTGTCCGACATGACCCCGTTCGAGGAGTTCCTCGCCGTGGTCGGCGAAGAGCACCACGAGCGTCTTGTCGAGCACGCCCGCATCCTCGAGCCTGGCCATCGTAGCCTTCAGCCAGTCGTCGAAGCATCGAACCGCACCGTCGTAGAGCGCCCTGATCCCGGGGGCATCCTTCTCGGGGACGAACTCTATGACCGTCACCGAACGCTTGTGGGCCTCATCCGGCACGCCGATGACGTCGGGCTGGCCCGCCTCCATCGCCGAGATCGTGCCGGGGGGATGGCATATCATCGCCGTCCGCGCGATGTGGAGCCGCCGGCGCGTCTCCTCGTCCGGCGAGTAGCCCGCATCGAGGAACATCCGATAGTACTCCTCCGGCGGATGATAGGGCATGTGGGTCGAGTAGGGCGACGCGAGGTAGAACCATGGCCGATCGCGATTTTCGGAAATGAACGCTGCGAAATCGTTCTGCTCCTTCTGGAATCCGAGCGGACCCCAGCGATTGACGAACTCGCCCGCGACTGCGTAGCCGTTCCGCACGAGGACTTCCAGGGGCGGGTTCGGGAGAACGCGTTGGCCCTTGTTCACCCACTCGTCGTAGTCCTTCGAGGTCACCATACCATGCGTCGCCGGCTCGCGCCCGGTGAGGGTAGAGACTATCGGCGGAAAGGTGTGCGTGGAGACCGCCACGCAGCGTTCGAATCGCACTCCCTCGCGCGCCAACCTGTCTATCGTGGGCGAGGTCGGCTTCGGATAGCCGTAGCAACCGAGGTGATCCGGACGAAGCGCATCCACGTATATCATCAGGATGTTCATCGCGAACTCGCCTCCGACGTTTACCGAACCATCGCGATCAGACGCCGAACTCCTTCCTGGCGCGTTCGAGGAGGCGGTCCATCGCGCGGACCTGCTCCGCGGACCAGAACTGCTTCGGCTCCCACTTCTTCAGGTTGGCGCGCCACGCCTCCTCGCAGCGGTCGAGTATGGCGCGCTCGGTTCCGTCCCAGGGACCCTCGAAAGGATCGTCGGACCTGAAGTAATCCGACACCCACAGTTCGCGGCAATGAGCCAGCGTGTGCTCGCTCGTGAGGAAATTGCCCTTGTCGCGCGTGACGGCCAGGACCTCGTCAAAATCCAGTGTCTCCTCGTTCACCAGAATCTCGTGCTTGTAGCACCACATAGCCTTCCTTATTTCCATATCGAGCATGAACTGCGTGGGAGAACCCAGACCTCCGTTGTGCAGCGTGCCCATGCCTGCGTACGGAATATCGGCGTTCCGCTCCCACCGCTGACGGCAACTGGTTCCGTACCAGTTCTCGAACACCGCCTGGAGGCCGGGCCTGCGGGCGGTGGGGCTGAAGAAGACCTCGACCATGCAATGGCCGCCCCAGCGCTCGATGAACATCTGACGGACGGCGTTGTTGTACTGGACGTAGGCGGGGCCGAATGTGGTGCTGTTGCCGTTACGCATGTCTGCGACGAGGGTGATCATGCGACCGCTGATATCGGTGCCGGGGTCAACGCACCAGCAGACGACCATGCCACCGAGTATCTCCGCGGCGCCCATCACGATGGAGCCAGCCAGCGTCACCGGCGTGCTCACGCCGAGCGTCGGCATGCTCGCCACGTGATAGCGATGTACGCCCGCCGCCTTGCGGGCGAGGATGTCCTCCGCCGAGCGCTTCTCGAGTATGAGCGGCATCGTCATGCACTCGGAACCGGCCAGGTATGTGGAGGACTTCGGGTCGCCGGTGAGTATCTCGCTGGCCTCCTTGAGATACTTGACCACCTCGGGGTAGATCGCCTCGATGCCGGCGAACTTCGACGTGAGGTCCATCGCGCGGCGGAGCGACGCGAGCCGCTCTATCATCGGCGGCTCGTCCTGGCGATACCACATGCTCGTGTAACCGATCTCCGGCGTGGCCTCGGCGAACTTCATCATCGTGTCGAATATCTCCGTGTTCACCGGCCTCACCCGCCCAGCAGGATAGTCGAAGTAGGTCGTCGGCCCGCAGTCGAATGCCTGCATGAGGAATCGCTTCCGGTACTCCGCGCGGAACCAGTCCTGCTGCTTCGTCCACATCAGGTGATGCGCCCAGTCCGGCCCGCAGGTCAACACCAGGTCGTGATCCCGCTCGTAGGCATCCTGCGTCTTCTTCAGGAACCCTGTCATCTCCTCGATCAATTTCCGTGGTATCCTGACGCGGTGGTCCGGACCGACCTTGCAGCCCTTCGCGACGCAGAGCCGCGTCACCTCGTCGTTCTCCACCAGGATCCCAACTTCCTCGAGAAGCCGGTAAACCCTCGACTCGATCTGGTCCACCTGCGATTGCGTGAGCATCGGTGACTCCTTTATTGGATGGCGCACAGTCCTCACGTTCGAGCCGCAACCACGCACGATGGGCTCTCGACGGCCCCAGCGGTCTCCGGTCGAGACACATCGCGGGGGGCTGCCGTGGTGCGCCCAACGTGAAATGCAGGCCGGCAGAGGTACCGGCACAGGGCCTGGTCCTGTTGATGCTGCGTCAGGAGTTCGAAAACCCTTCTGACTATCTGATCGTCCGGCGGGATCACGGTGCTCAGGTCCATCCCGGGCAGTGCGTAGAAGGGATAACCGTTCAGATTCACAACCGATACGTCGTCCGGCACGCAAAGGCCGAGCCTCTCCATCTCCTCGATCAGCCGCACCGCTATGCCGTCGTACGGTGTCACGATTGCCGTCGGCGCACTCTCCCGGTCGCTGAACATCGGCCCGATGGGCGGAGTCTCGTACGGCGGACAGAGGAGGACATGCTTCTCAGGGATGGCCAGCCCGTATCGCGCGAGCATCGCCTGGAGCGTGGCCAGCGCCCGGACCCGCGGGCCGTCCGATCCGTCCACCCACCCGATCCGCCTGTGACCCAGATTGACGAGGTGCTCCACAGCCATCTCCAGACCTGCCGCCTCGTCGCAACACACGTGATGATCGCGATCCGAGGGCAACCAGAAATCGTTCACGATCACGTGGGGCAGCCCGAGCGACCTTATGTGCGCTCGGAGGTCTTCCTCGTCGGGCAACGACGTCGGGAACTTTATGAGTCCCGACGCCTTCAACCGGTGCAGGTCGGAGATGAACTCCCTCTCGACCACCGCCTGCTCCTCCATCACACCCAGGACGATCCGATATCCCCTGCGCGTGGCCTCGAGCGTGAAGCGCTGTGACAGGCGCAGCATCTCGGCGTTCAGGATGTTGGGGAGGATGAGCCCGATGAGCGGCTCGCGTCCGGAACCGAGCGGCCTGGCCACGAAATGGCCCGCACCCCGTCGGCGGCGGATCAGCCCCTCGTGGACGAGCGTGTCCAGCGCGCGGCGGACCGTTCCACGGCTGCATCCGAAGGCATGGGCCAGCGCCTGCTCGCCCGGTATGGCATCGCCGACGCCGAAGCGACCGGAGCCGACGAGACGCCGGACCTCAGCCGCCAGGACCGCATGCTTGGGTACTGAACCCCGCCCAACCATCCTCCGGGCCCTCTCGAAGCCGCCGCCCGCCATGAGCCCGAAGTTTACCCCGTCAGCGCTCCGTTGTCAAGGATCTTGTATAGCCAGTGGGCAGGCGTCGCGCCTGGCGCTACATACTCAATGCCATGCGCTTACGTCGGCATGTCTATACACGTCCGCGGAGCCCCTTCTCGTTCTCGAGCCGATGGTTCACTTGACCTCCTCGACCGAGACGCGAAGAGATCCGACGATGTTCACCATCGGGATGAGTCCCACCGTCTCCTGACCCGACGCGAGGTTGCTCTCGGCGAGTTTGATGTGTGTCGCGTCCACCACCTCCTGATTCATCGAGGCATCGAGCGCGGTCCAGTCGTTCAGGAACGCCTCTGTCCACATGTGGTAGCCGAACCGTCCCTGGAAATAGACCAATCCGGCCGCGACCCGAGAGGGTATGCCGTCGGCCCGGAGGAGTGCGGCGAGGAGGACGGAGTGCTCAGTGCAGTCGCCTCGCCTCGATATCGCGGCCTCCTTGGCAGACGCGAAGCCGACGGTGAAATCCTTGCTCCGGATATACCGATACACCCATCGGCGCATGTTGAGGGCGCGTTCCCGGGGGGTGGCCGCGTTGCCCGCCGCCTCCCGCGAGAGCGCGATTATCTCTGGATCATCCGACTGTACGTAGAGCGATGGGGCGGAACACGCGGGATCAACGACGAGGCCAGAAGGCTCGGCCGCATCGCCGACTGCCCTCACCCGCAACATTATCTCGCCAGGTGCCCGCGACTCTATCGTCTGACGACGATCCTCGATGGCCAGACGCGCGATAACGTCCGGCGGGCCCGCGATCCTGTATAGCACCTCCTTCGTCTCGTACGGCTGATCTATTGGACGATTGGATTGGATGAAGAACCTGTCCATTATGTCAACGCTGTGACCGGGCGCGACCGCGGCAAGCGCCTCCGCATCCGTCGCCCGACGCATCTCGATTCCGGTGAGCACCGGTGAGATGCTGCGAGCCACAAAGCCCATGTCGTCGAGCCAGACCTCTACGGGCGCGCCTGGCAAGACCTCCTGTTCCAGGGTGCCATGCCAGAGTTCGACTTCCTCGCCGCCGAGCATGACCTTCTGTCGCCCGTCCACTCGCAGGGTGCACTCCGTCACGCGGAGGCCACCATAGGGTGAGGGAAGCGGCATCCTGTAACGCACCGATGCCCCCTCCCTCAAAGCCTCAGCGCGCGTTCGCTCGATCACCGCGTAGGGACCCAGGACGTCCCGCTCCAACGGGAGGTCCGTTGTGATCGTTCGCCCGGCGACGTTCGTCTCGATGACGAACCGGTCGCCGCGGATCCTTCCGGTTGACCTGACCACCGCGCCGGCCGCCTCTGTCGTGAGCGCAACATACTCGAGACCGCGCCCCGCCGATTCGATGTACTCTGCATTGGTCTTGATGTCCAGCGCATCGCCGAGTCGCTCCACTCGCATGTGGCTGAAGGAACTGGTTATGATCGCCGGCGCCGGGTCGGTTCGCCTTCTGATGATCGTGTGCTCGTAACCCGTGGGCGATCCGGCTATCGAAATGGTTTGCCACTCCTCGTGGAGGATGGCCGACCCCTCGCCGGCACAGCCGGCCGCCACGCAGACCACCAGCATCGTCAATGGCACGAGCAGATGCGCGGCTCGTCTCCGCAATGCGCCGCACGCGAAAACCATTTCGGTCTCTCCTGTTTGTATCCGTCCGCCACTATCTGCCATATAGCAATCGCTCCGCCGCCTCCCGACTTATAGGGCCGATCCGATCCATCCGACTCATGGTCCTGTGAAGATCGTAGGCCACGCGCCTGTAAATCACGCGGTCCGGCTCGGCGAGCGCGTAGCAGGCCCTGGGGTCGCCATCGCGCGGCTGTCCCACCGAACCCACGTTCACGATGTACTTCCTTCCGGGCTCGAACGCGTACGTCGCACCGGAATCGGAAGGATGCCAGAACCTGAAGTCGTCGGAGATGACACCCGGCACATGTGTATGGCCGATGAACAGGAGGCGGGGGAACATCGCGAATATCTCGCGCAGTTTCTCGAAATTTCCGAACACGATATCGCTCTCGAGGATGTACTCGTTACGCTCGTCCCTCGGCGAGCCATGCACGTACAATATCCCGTTCTCCAGCCTGCGCGTGGGCAGACCATCGAGGAATTTCCAGCGCGCCCGCTTGCGTCCCGCGCTCAGGAGCGACGGCCGGAGCACCCGACGGGTATATTCGACCGCTTCCTCTGCGAGGGGATTGAACCGCTCGGCGCGGTTGACCACGGCATAGTCATGGTTCCCGGATAGCGTGAAGCGACAATTCCGCTCAACGATGTCTATCGTCTCCTCGGGGTCCGGCCCGTACCCGACGACGTCGCCCAGGCAGAGGGTCTCGCTCACGTCCGCCTTCGATATGTCCTCGAAGACCGCCTCCAGCGCTTCGACGTTGCTGTGCATGTCGCTCACGATGGCCCACATGCCAAATCACTCTCTCGCCCGCCCCGCCGCCGAGGCCGGCGGCCCGTACCGCGAGGCATCCACGTCACCGGTGAGGAGTTTATACTTCGTCGAGCCGCACCTCGGACAGGCCGTGCCGTAGCCCATCATGTTCTTGACGATGAACCTCTCCCCGCACTGCGTGCAGACTGCGAGGGGATAGAGGGCCTTCTGCTTGCACTGCGGGCATTCGAGCGGCCACGCCGAGGCGAGCGGCGCGCCCCCCTCGGCGCCGCAGTGCTCGCACCGTACCGCGACATGGGACCTGCCCGCCGACGCAGCGCCCCGGTACCAGACCAGACCCGCGAGGAGCAGGAGGAAGGCCACCGCGCCAGCGCGCGCCGCGGGACTGTGCCACATGGTCCGCCAGCGCGCGACACGATGCGCCGGCGCCTCCGCGGCTCCCGCTGACACACGAATGCGGTGGATCAGCCCTTTCCCCTCGCGCTCCATCCGCTTCAGGAGCGCAACGGCCTCTGCCTCCCGGAGCACCCGCTTCTCGCACAGGAGGAGAGGCAGGGGAGGCGGGTCGCCCCCCTCCCGCGCGATCCGCTCCTGTATCTTGCGGCACCGCTCCACATCCGCCTCCGTCGCCAGCCCCGTGCGCACCGCTGCGAGGCCGAACTCGATATCGGCTGCGTCCCCGGGCTCCACGACCAGTGCACTGACCACGGCCTCCGCCTCGCGACGGGTAATTGCCTTCTGCCTGACGAGCAGGGATGCCAGATCCGGCACCTGCACGCCCTGCCTGGCGGTCTGGCTCTGCTGAAACAGGGCGCGCTGAAACTGCTTCGGCGTGATCAATTCGGCCCACTGGGCAAGCCGACCGAACCTTATATCCTGAAGCGCAAATCCGCCGGAGCGATCGGCCGACTCGTAGTCGGAGGCCTTGCTCACCCGCACCACCGGTTCGAAACGGTTGGAACGACATTTCGGACATGGCGTGCCCGGAACCCATTCGTAGTTCCGGTATTCGGCGCCGCAGTCGGCACAGCGAACGTGGCTGGACGCAGGCTTGTCCGCGCTATTCATCCGCTTCCACTCGTCGGCCTATCCAGCGCATTCTAGCAGCGCCGAAACAAGACTGTCAAAAACGCGGAGGCGGTGAAGGAACAGCGCGTTCTTGCCGCAGACGCATCCCGGCGTCCGGGCCCGACGCCGTTCGCCGGGGGTCGCACGGATTGCCGGAGACAGCAGACGCTGTTACACTTCACCTCGACTGAGACGACACCGCGAGGATTCCGGTGAGAATACTCGGCATAGACCCCGGCACCCGCATCGTGGGCTACGGCGTCATCGAGACCCGCGGGAGCCGTGTCCTGCCGGTGACGTGGGGAGTCGTGAGGGCTGACACGTCCCGCGCCTACGCCGAGCGCCTGCATGGCATCCTCGAGGGGTTGCGGCGCGTCGTGCAGGAGACAAGGCCCGACGAGGCAGCCATCGAGGAAGCATTCTACGGCAAGAGCGCTCAGGCCGCGTTCAGGATGGGCGAGGGGCGCGGAGTCGCGATGGCATCCGTCGCCGCGTGTGGCGTGCCGCTACACGAATATACGCCAGCCGAGGTCAAGCGGGCTGTGGTCGGCAGCGGGCGGGCGCACAAGAGCCAGGTCCAGGAGATGGTTCGTCTCCTTCTGGGTCTGCGCGAGGCCCCCCGCCCGGAGGACGCCGCCGACGCGCTCGCGGTCGCTATCTGCCACGCGAACCGGAGGCCGCCCTGTCCGACGCGCCGCTGATGGGCTCTCGCACGGGAAGCACCGGCACCGATCCTTACGGGGGCGTCTCCCCACCGGAGTGTGCGGATCGGCTTCCACGAGGCGCGCCGAACGACTTGCAGAGGTCCAGCATCAGGCGTTCCAGGACCCAGCGACGTTCGCGGCCAGGCAACGTCTTCACCTCGACGTCGGCTTCCAGCAGGCGCCTGAAAAACTCTGGAAACCTGCTGACCGGAACGCGGCTCGTGCTATCCAGGAGCCGTTTGACGAAGTAGGGATGCCGGCCCAGCCTCCGTGCGATCTCGGGGGCCGGGAGACCGGCCTCGCTCAGCCGCCGCACCTCATATACCTCTCTCATCCGCTTGCTGAGCGCGGATATGACGAAGCGCTCCCCCTCGCCCGGCTCGCGCATCAACCGATCGAAAGCGCGCAGCGCAGTCGCCGCGTCACCCTCGAGGATCGAGCCAGATATCTCCCATGCCTGGTGCTCGTGGTCGCTCCCGACCAGGTCGTCCACATCCTTCTCCAGGATTTCAGGCCGGTCCGCCACGTACGCCGAAAGGCTCCTTATGTGACCGTCCACCCGCCCCAGATTGCTGCCCGCCAGGTCGATCAGGTGCCGGGCGACCGACTCGCTCATCCGCTTTCCGAGGGCCTTCGCGCGCCGGACGCACCAGGCCGGAACATCCCCCTGACGCATCTCGGAGCAGGTGACGCGGACAACTGCATCGAGGAGTTTCGAAACCGCTTTCGACTTGCCCGATCCCCGGGTACCCGACTCCGGCGTTTCGCTGTCGGGTTCAACCCCGGGATCCGACTTGCGTCGGGGCTTCAACTCCTCGGCGATGAGCACGAGCGTGGCATGCGCGGCTGGCTTACTGGCATACGACGCCAGGAGGTCGCCGTGTTGCTGGATGAGCGATTCGGCATCCTCCACAATCACGAGGCGGCGGGGCGCGAACAAGGACGGCGTCCGCAGATCATCGAGGAGCGCAACGACGTCTGCGCCGTCGCCCGATACCACGGTCTCCTGGACGGCCGTGGCGGTGCGACCCACGGCCTCCCTCACGATGCGCACGGCCTCGGAACGAAGAAAAGGTTCGCTTCCCTCGACGAGATACACCGGCGCGGGAGGGGCGGAGGATAGCCGCTTTTCCAACTGTTGAAGCGTCACGCAGCGCCTCTCGACAACAGATGCCCACGGGCGACGGCATCATATACGCGAGCACTCCGACACGCAAGGCGGTTTGATTTTGCGAGGGGCTGCGTGGTACCTTATTTTCATGGACGAACACGACGGCGAAGAGACTGGATGCGATCGGGTCAGGAAGAAGGCCCTCCTTCTCGGGCTGGGCTTCGACCACAAGCCCGGCGAGAAGCGGATCACGCGCGGGAAGAACTTCTTGCTGGCGGGAGGGTCGAAGCGCACCCACGAGTTCATGCAGGAGAAGGCGATCCAGTTCAACGAGGAACTCGCACGGCGCCGAAAGAGATTGGAGGACATAGGTCCGGGTGAGTTCCGGGAGATCGCCGAGCAGATCAAGTTGCACGAGGGGCCGTGACGCGAGGTTTATCGCGCCAGGGGGACACAATGGGGCGATCCTGGCGCACGAGGTGTCCGTCGCGCACGAGCCCGGCGTTCCGCGATTGCAGTTCCCTCACCAGTCGTTCGCGCCATAGCGCCACCTCGGCGCGCCGCGCGGGATCGGACACCAGGTTCCTGCTCTCGGTGGGGTCGGACTCGATATCGAAGAACTGCTCCTGTCCCGTGCGCGGGAACCAGATGTATTTGCGCTTGCCGTCGGTCACGTACTGGTGCTCCATGACCGGCGAATAGCAGGTGCAGTGCTCGCCGTGAAGGTATTCGCGCCACGGTGATCGTGGGTCGCGAGCCACGCGCAGAAGGCTCTCGCCATCCACCGTCTCTGGCACCTCCACGCCGGCCACTTCGAGCGCTGTGGGCATTATGTCCCTCAGTTCGACCACCCGATCCGAAACGCGTCCCGCCGGCACGCCGAGCGACTTCGGGAACTTGACTATCAGGGGTATCCGGGCCGATGGCTCGTAGGGATATGTCTTGCGCCACAGATAGTGGTCGCCGAGCATGTCGCCGTGGTCCGATGTGAAAACGATGAGCGTCTCGTCGTAGAGACCGAGTCCCCTGAGGTGTTCGAGGAGAAAGCCGACCTGGTGATCTATGTGGGTTATGGAACCGTAATATCCAGCGCGGGCGCGATGGACCTCCAGGTCGGAACGGCGCCCGCGCCAGGCATCCACTCGCACTGCATCCTGGGGCACGTTGTGCACCTCGCTCCAGTCGCCCCTGAACGGTCCGGGGAGATCGCGATTCACGTACATGTCCCAATACACTGCCGGGGGATCGTAGGGGGAATGGGGCCTCATGAACGACGTGCAGAGGAAGAAGGGCCGTGTCGGGTCGCGCCGCTCGAGAAACTTGATGGATTCGCGCACGGTCCAGTTCGTTGGATGAAGGTATTCGGGGAGATGAAAGGGCCGGGCGATCATGGAATTCCAGCCGATCCCGTGCTCGCGCATCGCACATTCCACCGGCCTGTTCGCCTCGAACCAAATCTGGTAATCGCTCTTGAAGCCAGGGCGCTCGTCCTCGTCGAGGACGGTATGATGGAAACCGTTCAGGGCGCGCTGAGGGTGAAAGTGCATCTTTCCGACGAGTTGGGTGTGACAGCCGGCCCGCGCGAGTTCTCCCGGCAGCGTATGCGGGTAATCCGAACGCATCGGCGTCTGCCCCTCGCCCATTCCGAGTATTCCCACATGCCAGGGGGTCTGTCCCGTGATGAGGCAGGCGCGGGCCGGTATGCACGAGGGCACTGCGCAGTACGCAGCGCTGAACCTGACCCCATCCGCCGCGAGTTCATCCAGGTTCGGCGTCTCCACCACCGGGTGACCGGCGCAGCCGAGACAGTCGCCCCGCTGCTGGTCGGTCATGATCAGAAGCACATTCGGTCGGGTTCGCATGATTCTATCCTTGCGGCCGGCGCCCGCGTAACATAATATATGCGAACTTCGAAGACAACTCCGAAGGAGGGAGACTCCCATGAGATGCATGCGTGCGGTGCCCGGCGTGATGGTCATGTGCGGGATAATCGCGCTGCTCGCCGCGACAGGCTGCGCGAGCGAGCCGGCGCTCGTGGCCCACTGGCCGCTCTCCGACGGACGAGGAAGTTCAGCGCGCGACACCGGACCAGGCGGGCTGAACGGCGAGATACGCGGCGCGAGGTGGGAGCGGTACGGCACAGGATACGTCCTCGCCTTCGACGGCGTGGACGACCGCGTGCGCTGCGGCAGCCCGCAGGCGCTAGATATACGCGGCCCGATAACCCTGAGCGCGTGGGTCTGGCCGGAGGAGGTCCCGTCGCGCGAGGTGGGCATCGCGGGAAAACTCTTCACATCGTACCTTCTCACCTACTACTCCAACGGGCTGGCCTACTGGTACATCGGCGACGGGTCGAATCACTGTTCGGCGGGCCTCGACGCCGGCAGATGGTCGCATCTGGTGGGCACCTTCGACGGTGAGCGCCTCCGGCTTTACGTCAACGGCGCACTGGCGATGGAGAGGCAATCCAAGTTTCGCGAGATCCCGCATGGCGCAGATTTCTTCATCGGCTGTTTCAGGGGCGACCCCTCGGCTGATGACGCCAACTACTCGCAGGACGGGTTCTTCAAAGGAAAGATAGCCGACGTTCGTGTCTATGCGCGGGCGATGTCGGAGGAGGAGATCGCTGCCCAGTACGAGGCCGGCGCCCGGGGACGGTTCGCTCCGGTGCTCGAGCGACGCAGGCCCATCGCGCGGGGTGTGACCATTGGCGAGGCGAACCTGCGCGCCACGCTGGGCGAGGGTGGCGGGATCGAGTTGCGCCTGGGTCCTGACAGATGCATCGTCGAGAGCGAGTTCTCGTTCCCGGCGGAACAGACCATCGGCTGGAACGTACTCTCGGACGAGCAGGCCCCGCCCGGTGCCGGGGCCTGGCTGCCTGCGGTGCGGCGCACCAGCGACAGGGAAGCCGTGCTCGAGGCGATGTGCCGACATTATTCCCTCCGTCGCACCCTGCGCGTCACGGCTGACCGGCTCACCATCGAGGACACGCTCACCAACCACGGGACCGAGCCGGTGGGGATCATCGTCCACAACAAGATCATCGCCGGCCGACTCCTTGCGGATTCCTACGTGGGGTCGGGAGCGCCCGACCCGATAATCTGGGGCCGGATGCGCGGATGCGCTCTGGGCGTCGCGGCGGAGGATTTCGTCTCGCGCATCAATTTCGCCCCCTATGCCAACGCAAATGTCGCGGGCTACAAGATAGGCCATTTCGCGCTCGACGCCGGCAGGAGCCACACGATAAAGTGGAGTATCTACCTCCTCACCGGCGGCCGCGACCGGTACGATTTCGTGAACCGGGTGCGCGAGGACTGGGGTGCAAACCACACACTCCTCGGACCGACGTCCTTCTTCAACGCGACGGATCCGCTGATTGGCGACCCAGCCAGTCTCCAGGCCTACCTCGCTCGCCGCAAACTGGGCGTGGCCATGATCTCGCCGTGGCTCGACTACGACCCGGGCGCCATGGATCACGTCGCCACCCGGGAGGAGTACAAGGAACTGGTGGGCCGCGCCGCGAGGGCGCTCCGCGCGGCGAGCCCCGGCATCAAGGTCATCGGCTGCATCGAGACCGATTGGGTCACGCTGTATCCCGAGAGGATGGCGGGAGGAGAGAAACTGCCCGTCCACAGCGGCGCCGCGTCGGGCCATGCCCTCCTCACACCCGAGCAGGCGAAGGTGATCCTCGACTCGGACCTGCCGTGGAAGGATAGTATCGTCTATAACGAATCCGGCCAGATGCGGGTCGAACTCTACACGCGCGGCGGAAAGCCTCAGATCGCACTGAATGTCATCCCGGGTCCCGGAAACTATCAGGAACGGTTCCTCCTCGATCAGGCCCGCTTCCTCGTGGAGGAGGTGGGACTCGATGGCTTCTACATAGACGAGTTCAGCCCGTTCTGGTACAGGAATTACAGTGGATGGGACGGCTACTCGGCCGACATTGACCCGGCGACGGGCCGGATCACGAGGAAGTACATCCATCCGGCGATCCACGGGCTGCCGAGCCGGCTGAAACTCCTCGAATACGTGAGGCAGCGCAATCTTGTAATGGTGGCGAACACCTACGCCGCGACCACGGAAGAGACCCGCTATCCGGCGATGCGCTTCGCCGAGACGGTCTGGGCTTTCGATTGCGACGGCCTGCCCGCGAGCGGCAAGCCGCCTTTCCTCCGCGCCCTGGCCAGTTCCCAGTTGGGCACCCCGATCGGCCTCGGAATGAAGGCGCAGAAATACGAGGGCGACCTGACGCCGCTCTTCATGCGCGGGATCGTCACCTACCTGCGGCATGGAATGGTCTATTACCACTACGTCTTCCCCGACCTGCCGGAGGGTGGCTACGGCGCTGTGAATCGCATGTTCCCGATCACGCCGCTCACGTTGTTCGAGGGCGGGATAATCGGCAAGGAGCGCATAGTGACGTGCGTTTCGGGAACCTACGAATGGACGCACCAGGAGAAGAAGCCATCCGTCCATATCTTTGACGCGGGCGGACGCGAGAAGGCAACCGAGCCAGCGCTCCTCCAGACTGCCAATGGGTGGGAGGTCGAGTTGCAACTGGAGGACTGGAAGGAGGTCGCTATCATCGAGTAAAACGACGTCGCGAAATGGCATCTGTTTGACGCTCCCCCTCTGCAAGGGTATGCTGAGCGACGAAAAGACGAGAGAGGCAAAGATGAACAGGCTCAGGGAACTGACCAAGGGTATCATACGGGAGAACCCCACCTTCGTTATCATGCTGGGGATCTGCCCGACGCTCGCGGTCACGACCAGCGTCAAGAATGCCGTTGCCATGGGAGCGGCCGTAATCGGGGTCCTGACGTGCTCCAACTTCATAATCTCGCTCCTGCGCAACCTGATACCGAAGGAGGTGCGGATTCCCTGCTTCATCGTGGTGGCGGCCAGTTTCGTGACCATGACCGAACTCATCATGAAGGCGTATCTGCCCGCGGAGATCAACAGGGCGCTGGGGATATTCATCCCCCTGATCGTCGTGAACTGCATAATCCTGGGGCGCGCGGAGGCCTTTGCGTCGAAGAACGACGTCTGGGCCTCGGCGCTGGACGGCCTCGGCTCCGGCATCGGATTCACGCTGGCGGTGACGCTCATCTCGATCATCCGCGAGATCTCGGGAAACGGCAGCGTGGCCGGGATCCCCATCTCGCGCGGCATCGAACCGATAAGGATCATGGTACAGGCGCCGGGAGCCTTCCTGGTCCTCGGGCTTCTCCTGACCTTCTTCACGTGGCTCAGGCAGAGACGCATGGCGTCGGGAGGCTGACTTCATGGGTGCGGTCGGCAGGCTGCTCACGATCGCGATAAGCATCGCGCTTGTGAACAATATGGTCCTGGCCCGTTTCCTCGGGCTGTGCCCCTTCATCGGCGTGACGAAAAAGACATCCAGCGCCGTGGGGATGGGCCTGGCGGTGACGTTCGTGATGACCCTTGCCTCGGCCGTCACGTGGCTGCTTTATGTGCATGTTCTGGAGCGCTTCGGCCTGACCGAGGTCCTGCGTACGACGAGTTACATCCTCGTTATCGCGACCCTGGTCCAATTCGTGGAGATGGTGATGCGCAAGACGACGCCCGCCCTGTACCGCAGTCTGGGCATCTACCTGCCGCTCATTACCACCAACTGCGCGGTCCTCGGGGTGGCGCTCCTGAACACCACCGATGCCCGGGTCCCCCTGAACTTCATCGAGGCGACGACCCAGGGCTTCTTCGGCGGACTGGGTTTCATGATCGCAATGCTGTTGATGTCAGGCATCCGCGAGCAACTGGAGATGGCCGATGTGCCCAGGCCGCTACGCGGGGCACCGATCGCCTTCATCTGCACCGGGCTGATGGCCATCGCGTTCATGGCCTTCGCGGGAATGGTCGAGTAGGCCTTCCGCCGGCGCATACCGATAGCGGGACCGGCGCCGGGCTGCACTCGCGCAGCGCGGAAAACATCCGAGGGCACATGCCGATGCGCCTGGGGACCTGACATGAGGCGGCTCGCCGCATCCGCTGCTGCACCCTCGCTCTTGCCGCTCCTGGCCCTGCTGGTATTCATCTGGGGCTGCGGAACGCCCCCGGAACGCGTCACCGTGGTCGGACCAACCGAGTGGTCCGCGCTCGGCCTCGCTTTCACGCTGCCGGAGGGCATCTGGGAGGTCCAGCGCTTCGGCCCATCGGCTGGCGTGATCACGCTGAGCGACCGCCAGGGAGGGGGAGAGATGGCGCTCTTCAGGTCGGAGCGCAGGGCCGAGGCACCGGGTTGGCTTCTCCTACACGAGTTGCTGGCGGAATTCCGGTCGAAGAAGGAACTGAAGGCATGGGCCGCGCGCTCCGCCGACGGGCGGGAATGGAACTGTGGGCTCTTCCTGATCGAGGAGGAGCGCCATGTGCCGACCGCGGCATGCGCCACACAGGCCGACGGCGTGGCCTACCGCCTGGTGGTCTGGGGCAGAAAGGGGACGCCGGAGGCGTTACAGGAGTTTCTCGATGGCGTGGTGCGCTCGGCGCGCATCCTCGGTCGGAACGACGCGGAGAAGAGGTGATCCGTCATGTTCAGGCGCCCCATCGAGCAGATCGGCAATCTCATCCTCGCGCCCATCGCTGATGTGGGCGGGGTGACGAATCTCTTTCTACAGACCCTGGCCCGGCTTCCCCGCAGGCGCTTCGAGTTCCGACGCTTCGTCCAGGAACTCGCCGTCATCGGCTGGCAGTCCACCGCCGTGATCGCCGTGCTGGGCCTGTTCACCGGCATGGTCCTCATAGTGCAGACGGGAGGCATCCTGAAGCGCTTCGGCGCCGAGATATATGCCAGCCAGGGCGTTGCAGTGGTGATGCTCAAGGAACTCGGGCCGGTCCTTGCCGGATTTCTCATAGCGGGGCGCGTGGGCTCGGGCATCGCGGCCGAGATCGGCTCGATGAAGATCAGCGACCAACTCGACGCGATGCGTTCCCTCGGTGCCGATCCCATAAGAAAACTCGTCATCCCGAAGTCCGCCGCCGCCGTCGTCGCGCTGCCGCTCCTCACGGTCGTCGCCAACGCCGTCGGCATAGCCGGCGGTCTGGTCATGGCCGCCCTCCTTCTCAATGTGCCGCCTTACCAGTACCTCTATCGCATCTACCTCGGCGTGGACCTGAGCGACTACACGAACGGACTCCTGAAGACCGTGGTCTTCGGACAGATCATTGTGATGGTGGGTTGCTACCACGGATTTCGCACCGTCGGAGGGACAGAGGGCGTGGGACGCAGCGCCACTCGAAGCGTGGTCATGAGTTGCATACTCATCCTCCTGGCTGACCTGCTCATTGTCAGCCTGCTGTTCGTGCTCGGCTTGAATTGACCGGTCCGCGGAGGCGAACTGTGGTAACCGGAGCGCCGACCGAGCTCGATAAGGCCTTCCTGGAGAAGCACCCCGTCGTATTGCGCGGGGTTACCAAGCGCTTCGACATGAAGGTCGTACTCGACGGCGTGAGCCTCGCCGTGCGCGAGGGTGAGGTCATGACCCTCGCCGGCGCAAGCGGACAGGGCAAGACGGTTCTCCTCAAGCAGATAATGGGCCTGATGCAGCCGGACTCGGGTGAGATTTACGTCCTCGGCCACGATGCGACGCGCCTGACCGAACAGGCGCGCCAGGACCTCCTGGGCGGCAAGGTGGCCATGGTGTTCCAGGGGAGTGCGCTCTTCGATTCGCTCGACGTGGGCGAGAACGTCGCCTACGGCCTCCGCGAGCGCAACCCCGACCTGCCCGAAGAGGAGGTCCGGAGGATAGTCAGGGAAAAACTCGCGCTCGTTGACCTCCCGGGCATCGAGGACATGATGCCGGCCGAACTGAGCGGGGGCATGAAGAAACGGGTCGCCATCGCGCGCGCCCTCGCCCTCGAACCGCGCATCATCCTCTACGACGAACCCACCACCGGCCTGGACCCGGCCAACGTGAGGCGCATCAACGCCCTGGTCCTGAAACTGCGCGACACGATGAACGTGACCAGCATCATCGTCACCCACGACATGGCGTCGGTCCGGGCCACCGCGGACCGGATTGCGCTCCTCGACCGGGGGCGTATCATCGCGCTTGGCACCTGGGACGAGATGGAACAGTCCGACGAGCCACGGGTGAGACAGTTCCTGGCCGGCGATTTCGAGGCGTAATCTCCGGTCGGACAATAGGAGAACGCACTGCGATGCGCGGAGAAGAGATCACCCCGCTGAAGGCGGGCATATTCGTTCTGCTGTGCGGCACGCTGCTAGTGCTTGGTATCGTGTTCTTCGGAGGCCGGAGCCAGTTATTCGCGGAGCGCTACAGACTCCTCGCCGCGTTCAAGAATGCTGCCGGCCTGATACCGGGGAGCGAGGTTCGACTGGCCGGCGTTTCGGTCGGATCGGTCCGCACCGTGCGCGTGGTCACCACACAGAGGGGCGACAGGGTCGTGCGCGTCGAGATGGACATCGCATCCGGCTACCGCGAGATGATCACCCGCGACTCGATCGCCTCCATCCGCACGTTAGGTCCGCTCGGCGACAAGTACATCGAGATATCCCCGGGCTCCACCGGCGTCCCGGTTCTACGCCCGGGCGAATACGTCGCCACCGAGGAGCCGGAGGACCTTTACGAACTGGCGAAGACCTTCCGCAGCGTCATCCTGCGGGGGAACCGGATCGCTGAACAGGTCACCGACGCGCTCGACGCCTTCCAGCGCACCGGCGTGATCGAGGAACTTCGTCAGAGCGCTACCGCGCTGCGCCGGATCGTGGAGACCACCGAGAAGGGACCTGGTCTCCTCCACTCGCTAATCTACGACGAGAAGATGGTTCAGGGGCTGGAGGACATGCGGGCGGCGGCAAAGTCGCTGCGCGAGAGCGCCGAGGCCGTGCGCAACGGTCAGGGCGCCCTCGGGGAACTCGTCCACGGCGACAGGGCCGCCCAGGCCATCTCCGATCTCGCCGCCGCCTCGAATTCGCTCAAGGATATCCTCACCGCCGTGGAGAAGGGCCACGGCACCCTCCATGCGCTGGTATATCAGGACGAGGGGCGGCAGACGCTGGCGGACATGGGGCAGGCAGCGAACAGGCTGAACACGATACTGGCGGACATCCAGGCCGGGCGCGGCACGCTGGGACTCCTTATCTACGACCCGGAACTCTGGGAGACCGTGAAGCGTCTCCTCGGCAGCGCAGAGGAGAGCAAGATACTCAGGTTCCTCGTCCGGCGCAGCGCGGCCACACACGAAAAATGAACGGGGCGCACCGCTACGCTCACTCTCCCCGGATCTCCTCCATCGCCGCGGCCACGAGCGCGGCCAACTTCTGATCCCGCTTCATCGCCTCCTCGATGCGCTTCACCGCGAATAGGACGTTGCTGTGATTCGACGATCCGAAGTGGCGCGCAACCTCGCGGCACGACATGTTCGCGCACTGACGTGCCAGGTACATGCACACCTGTCGCGCCAGGCGCAGCGACCGCGTCAGGTGCCGCCCGTGCCACGCGGACGCCTCGACGCCCCACTGTCTGCCGACGGCCTTCTCGATCATTTCGATTGCGGAACCCCTGCCGTGCCCGGAACCGCTCTCGGCCAGCGCCTCCTTCGCCAGCGCCAGGCTCGGCCGTTCCCCCGTCAGCGTCGAACACGCGAGAACGGTCGTCAGCGCACCGATCAACTCGCGCACGCTGCCTTCGAAACTGCGCGCTATGTGGCGGAGCACGGCTTCCGGGACGCGACGGCCGATCCGCTCCGCACGCGCCTTGAGTATCGCCAGACGAGTCGTGTAATCGGGCTTTCCTATCTTCACTATCATCCCGCTGGCAAACCGGTTGATCAGGCTCTGCCGCACCTGAGTGAGCATCTTCGGATGAACATCGCCGGCCAGCACTATCTGCCGCTGAGCCATGTCGAGCGCATCGAAAGTGTGGAGGAGTTCCTCCTGTAGGATGCTCTTCCGACGGAAAAAGTCAACGTCGTCTATCATCAGAACGTCCGCATGCCGGTAACGATGGCGGAAACCGTCCAGCCGCCTCGTCCGCATGGCGTAAATGAACTGATTCGTGAACGCCTCCGCCGAAACGTACACCGCGGTCCTGTCATGCTCGCGCTTTTGAAACTCGTGCCAGATGGCCTGGAGAAGATGCGTCTTGCCCATCCCGGCCTTGCTGTGAATGAACAGGGGGCTCATGCGGTTGGTGCCGGACTCGAGGATCTCTCGCGCGCAGGCCACGCAGAGTTTGTTGTGGGGCCCGACCACGAGCGTGTCGAGCGTGAAGTCGGGACGAATCAGCCCCTCAGGGACTCCTTTGCGCAGGGACGCGCCTGCCGCCACCACCTCGGCACCGGTCTCCAGTTCGCGCGTCCGCCCGTCCTGGAACAATGCCGGTGCGATCTGGAAGACTATCTCGGGCGCGGCGCCCTGAACCTCGCGCAGCGCCTCGCGAAGAGTGTCGCGCAGGTGTCTCTCGAACCATTCCTGAACGAAGAGATTCGGAACGCCGAGAGTGATGATCCGATCCGTCCACGCGACAGGTTGCACGCTACTGAACCAGAGCGCGAAGCGCTGCTCCCCGATGGCGTCACGGACCTTCTGGAGGACGGCTGTCCATGTATCCACGTTCACGGAAGCCACGGCGGTGCTCCCGTCACATGCGAGTTCGAATCAGCCAGGCAAGCCACCCGATCGGCCTCCGCTGCGATGACGATCAGGCGAAACTCGCGGGCGGAGGCGCGCGGAACCAACGCCCCGCACCGGTTCCGCGCGAAGGCGCATACTATCAGCGGAGAGGGAACGAGTCAAACAAATTTCTCACACCTGTCGTAAACCTTTACGCGCCCAGAATCGGCGGATTCGACTCCGCCCATATTCCTGGTGCGAGGCGCAAAGCGGGTCAGAAACCCGCGCGCCGGGGCTCGCGAAATACCTCCTTTCGGCCCGGTCAAATATCTGTGGATAACCTGTGGATGAAGGTTGTGAAAGCCGAGAATAACTGCCGGTGCTTCCACCCGGATAGGCTCCGACCAACGCTGAAAAAGACAAGCCCGCAAAGGGAAGAGCCGATGTCGTCCACTCGTAAGTGGCTGTCCGAAAAGGGTATGCAACCTTTTGCCCTTCCTTCGGCCCGTGCGGCATCACGAGCGCATTCGCCCGGACGCAACGGCGAACCTGAGCGTTGACGTCGCTCGAGGCGCGGAAGTCGCGGTGTGCATAACTTGCTGCGCGAGGCGCAACCGGCGGGAAGGTGGGGCCCCGGATCCAGCGAAACAATCAGGCGCGCAAGAAGTACTCGAGGAGTTCGTGACCGCGCTCGACGATCACCTCGGCCTGAGCCACCGCCGACTCCGAGTAGGCCACCTGTCGGATCGGCCTCAGGCCCGCCCCGTACATGACCGCCGCCACTGGAACGTGGAGCGGACGGCGTCGCGCCACACTCGTCGCCTGGGTTGGCATGAACAGTAGCCTCACGAACTCGTTCTGGTTGACGAATCGGAGGAGCGGCGCGACAACGCACCGGTCTATCGCCTCCGCTATTCTGATCTTTCTCTGGACATCGCCGTCGAGGCTCGCCTCGTGCGGCGCTGCGATGTGGATGAAGGCCAGATCGAACTGAGCGAGCGCATCAATGGCGGCGAGCGCCTTCGCTGCGTAATTCGTGTCGTAACCGCCCGTGATACCCTCGACGCGCAGCAGCGCCATGCCGCAGAGAGATGCGAGTCCGCGCGGCGATTCCGCTGCCGCGATCATGGCGGCCCGCAGTCCGCGACTGCTCTCGAAAGATGGCAGTTCCACTGGCCTTCCGGGACCCCACGGCCAGAGGAGGGTTGCGGGGTTCTCTCCAAGGTCGGTACGCACGCGATTGACCTCGTGCTCGCGAAAGACCTCCCGCGAGAGGTTTATCAGCTCCGCCAGCCTGTCTTCGCCAGGCCCATGCGGCAGACACCTCTCGAGGGGAACGTCCCACGTCGTCTCCGGCGGATGACACGTCGGATATCCCTCCCACCGCCAGAGCATCGTCACGACACCAGTGAACCCACGGATGGTGTGAAAGAGTAGCCCCTCCGCGACGCAGCGCCCGGCCAGCGAATCGAGCAACGACTTCGCCTCACGCGCCGAGATATGGCCGGCCGCATGGTCACGCATGAGCCCGTCCGACTCCGTGACCAGGTGATAGCGGAACGCGATCCTGTCGGCCGGAAGGTCGCGTTCCCACGCTGCGCATGCCAGCGCTGCCTCGCCGCGGAAGTGGACCGCGGGATCGTATCCGGCGGCAGATAGCAGGGCGACCTCCTCGGAAGGCGGGAGCGACGCAGGCAACGTCCGCACGGCGGCGATCTTGCCTCCGCGGGCAACCTCGTCGAGGGCAGGAGTACTGGCCGCCTGGAGGGGCGTTCGCCCACCCAGGCTCTCCAGCGGTTCGTCAGCGAGTCCGCCGGCGAGCACTACGATATATTTCATGCTCGGCCCTCGCGGAGGCCATAGCGCAACCGATTCCCGTCAGACCTTCATATCCAGAAAATTACGGAGGAGGGCTGGCCCGACCGCCGTCAGGAACGATTCGGGGTGGAACTGGACGCCCTCGATGGGGAGAGTGCGATGCCGGATCCCCATTATCTCGTCCGGGTCGGCTCGCGCAGTGACGACGTACTCCGGCGGCAGGGTGCTCTCGACGACGCACAGCGAGTGATAACGCGTCGCCTCGAACGGGTTCGGCAGCCCGCGGTAGATCGTCTGGCCGTCGTGCGTGATCATGCTCGTCTTCCCGTGCATCAGTCGCCGTGCACGGTCTATTGTTGCCCCGAAGGCGTAAGCGATGCACTGGTGACCGAGGCAGACGCCCAGTATCGGCACCTTGCCTGCGAAGTGACGCACCACGTCGTTGCTTATGCCAGCCTCCCGAGGCGTACAGGGGCCCGGGCTGATTATCAGGTGCGATGGCCGCAGCGACTCTATCTCCCTGAGCGTGACCCGGTCGTTGCGGAAAACCTTCGGTTCGGCGCCCAGTTCCCCGAGGCGCTGGACCAGGTTGTAGGTGAAAGAATCGTAATTATCTATGATGACTATCATGCTTCGGTTCCCCACGCTGACCCGATCGCACATGATAGGGCCTGCCGGCGAGAGGTGTCAACCTGGAGATATTCGCCAGGGGGCCGACATATCTTGCACACTGGCTTACCGCGGGATATCATGCGCGATAAACCGGAACGGTGTGCGGCGCGTGCACTCGTTTCGGTCATTCTTTGCGAGGTGCACGAAATTGACCCTGCGGGCAGTTCTACCGATTGTCCTACTCCTCATATCCAACGTTTTCATGACCTTCGCCTGGTACGGCCACCTGAGGCACCGGGAGGCGCCGATGTTCCTCGCGATAGTCGTGAGTTGGCTCATCGCGTTCCTCGAGTACTGCTTCCAGGTGCCTGCAAACCGTATCGGCTACAGCGTTTACAATGCCGCGCAACTGAAGACCATCCAGGAGATAATTACTCTCGTGGTCTTCAGCGTCTTCGCTGTCCTCTACCTCCACGAGCAGATCCGCTGGAACCACGCTGTCGGGTTCCTCTTCATTGTCCTCGCGGCGTTTTTCATCTTCAGGAGGTGAGCGGAGCGACGACATCGCGCGGGACAGCCGGGTCGCACGACGCCGAGCGGCCGGAATCATCGCGGCGAACACCGGCGGAGAGTTCGGCCACCAGGTCGCCCACGCCTCGCACCAGATCCTGGCGAGGATGGCCCAGAAGGTCGTGGACCCTGCGGACGATGGCGCTTCCCACGATGACCCCGTCGGCGAGGGCAGCGACGGCGCGCACGTGGTCGGCAGTACTTATGCCGAATCCCACCGCGACCGGCTTCCTGGTCATTGACTTCAGGAGGCGGATGTGTTCGGCGAGGTCGTCGGGAAGCCTGTCGCGCACGCCTGTAGTGCCGGCAACGGAGATGCAGTAGATGAACCCGCTCGATCGGCGCGCGATCTCTCTCATCCTGGGCGGGGGCGTGGTCGGCGCGACGAGCATCACCTGATGAAGCCCTGCGGTCCGCGCCTCACGGGCGACCTCCCGCGATTCCTCCACCGACAGGTCCGGCACGATCACGCCATCCACCCCTGCCGCGGCGGCCTCGGAGAAGTACGTTTCGGGACCGATGCGGGCGACGATGCTGAAGGACACCATGGTGAGAAGAGGCACCTCGCAGCGGACGCGCACGTCCCGAATCAAAGAGAAGACGTCGCGCACGGAGAGTCCCCGCTCGAGGGCGCGAACGAACGATGCCTGGATGGTGGGGCCGTCGGCGATCGGATCCGAGAAGGGCACCCCCAGTTCGATGATATCCGCTCCACGCCTCGCAGATTCCTCGATCAGGGCGCCGGTGGTCTCCAGGTCAGGATCGCCGGCAGTGAGAAATGGCATGAACGCGGCCCGACCTTCTCTCCGTGCGCGTTCGAACGCGCGGTCTATCCGGTTGCCCTTCACTCGATCTTCTCCCCCAGGATGCGCGCCACCTCGAAGCAATCCTTGTCGCCCCTGCCGGAAAGGCAGATGACAATTATCGCGTCCCTCGCCATGCCGGGGGCCATCTTGCACACGTGGGCCACGGCATGAGCCGACTCCAGGGCGGGGATGATCCCCTCGAGACGCGAAAGGAGTCGAAACGCCTCGATGGCCTCCCCGTCTGTAGCGGTGGTGTACTCGACGCGACCTGTCTCCTTCCAGTAACTGTGCTCCGGGCCGACCCCCGGATAGTCGAGCCCCGCCGAGACGCTGTGAACGGGAAGGGTCTGGCCCTCGGGGTTCTGGAGGACGTACGAGCGGCTGCCGTGGAGGATGCCGACACTGCCACGCGCCAGTGTGGCCGCATGGCGCGGGGTGTCGAGACCTTCCCCCGCAGCCTCTACTCCCACGAGACGCACCTGGCGATCCGCGATGAAAGGATGGAACATGCCGGCGGCGTTGCTACCCCCGCCGACGCACGCGACTATGCAGTCGGGCAGGCGACGTTCCTTGCGAAGGATCTGGCGGCGCGTCTCCCTTCCAATGACCGACTGGAAATCCCTGACCATCATGGGAAACGGATGCGGTCCCACGACGGAGCCTATGATGTAATGGGTGGTCCGGACGGATCCCATCCAGTCCCGCATCGCCTCGTTCGTTGCGTCCTTCAACGTGCGCGAACCGGTCCTCACCGGTATCACCCGCGCGCCGAGAAGCCTCATGCGGAAGACGTTCAGCGCCTGGCGGCGCATGTCCTCCTCTCCCATGTAAACGTCGCACTGCATCCCGAACCTGGCGGCCACGACGGCAGTGGCGACCCCATGCTGACCGGCACCCGTCTCAGCGATGAGGCGCGTCTTGCCCATTCGCCTGGCCAGAAGGGCCTGACCCAGCGTATTGTTGATCTTGTGGGCACCGGTATGGGCGAGGTCCTCACGCTTGAGGTAGATCTTGGGGCCGCCCAGGTGTCCGGTGAGGCGCTCCGCGAGATAGAGCGGCGTGGGCCGACCGGCGTACTCGGCGAGATAATAATCCAGTTCCCTGCGGAAGGTCCGGTCGCGGCGGGCCTTGCGGTATGCCTCCGCCAGTTCCATGACGGCTGGCATGAGCGTCTCGGGTATGAATCGCCCGCCGAATCTGCCGTAATGTCCGCGTGGATCCGGAAGCATCGAGTCAGGTCTCCCCATAGCAGTGCATCGCTCAGCCACAGCGCGTGAGAGTAAGCCTATTATGCGGCAGTGGGGCTGTCAACATCTGCCGGTCGGACCAGGCCAATTCCTGCATCGAGTCGCCCGGACCTTCAGTCCCTGCTGCCGGTGATGACGTCGAGCGCGCTCCGCACCACGAGTTCCTGCTCGACGAAGTACGGCGAATCGGGCGATCCGCCTTCGGGCGACCGGCGCCGGATGCGGAGTTTCATGGGGAGCGAGACCTTGTACGGCCTGAGTCTGGGAATCGCTTCCACAGCGCGCCTCGCGCCCTCGATGAGGAGGGGGCGTGTATCGTCTGGAGAAAGAAGGATGGCCGCCTCCCGGCTGATGCCTCGCTTTACCGCCACCGTCGGAAGGTCGTCGCCGAGCGTGGCCCTCGCCTCGCGGCAGGCGGCTTCGTCGCCCGTGACCAGGATGACCGGCACATCGAAATGACCGGCCATCACGGCGCACTGGTAGATCTCCCCCCTCTCGACCCCGTCATACCAGTACTTCGCCTCCGAGAGCGAACTCTGCGTGTGGTGCAGTACGCCGTCGGAAGTGCCGTTCATCGCGTGGTACCCGAGCAGAACGCAACCAGCGAAAGATCCGTCCAGGCCGTGCAATACTCCGCTGCGCGGCCAGCCGGTGATGTACCTGACTCCGCTGACCATGCACTCCGGGATGAAGTTGTCGCCGCCGTCGTGGCCGTCGAGAACGTATATCTCGCGGGCCCCCGCCTCCCGGAGGCCCGTCGCCACAGCCGCCACATCGCCCATGAGAAGCCGCATCGCCTCCCGAAACTCGGGTGAATCCTTCTCCCGGGTCTGGCGAAACTTGAAAACGCCCGTCGCCCCCTCGAGGTCGGTCACAATGTAGATCTTCACCGGCACCTCCTTTGCAGACCTTCACGAGGACTGCAAGTCACAGTGACGCCGCAGGCAATCCTGCGTCGGCGCGATCGCCAACGCCCCCGCCGCACGACAAAGCCGTCAACTGGACAGTTCCACGTTTCCCCAGGCGCCGAGGCGCTTGCCGATGACGATGAGGAGTCCTTTCAAGAGACCGCGATGCTGCTCCGCCTCGATCGCGGGCTCGACATCCTCAGGAGATTTGACGCGGTTGCAGATGGCCGTGGCCGCGGCATCCGCCAGGGCTGCATCGGAGGCCACCGCGACCACGGCATCGGCCCGACCGAAGGATAGGCTGTGGCCAACGGTTCCCGACGAGGTGCACACGCCGAGGGGCAGACCGGCAGGGTCGATCCTGATCCTGAGCCCTCCGGTGAAGGGCGAATCCTTTCCTGCGAAGAGGCCCATCATCACCGGTCGCTGCATCCTGAGGTAGATATCCCCGCCGTTTTCCACGATGATCTCGGGGGAGCGCGAAAGGAGGCCCTCGCCGACCGCGCGGGCGATGGCTCCTGCGACCGCGGCCATGGGACCGACATCGTAGGCGCGTGCGGCCGCATACATCCATCGCACGACCGGCTTCGCCTCGAGCGGCATCGGGAGCGGCGACAGGCTCGTCGCGAACTCGGGCAGGCGCGCTATCTCCTCCTCCACGGCCCTGCGCGACGCGCTGAGTATCTCGGCGGCCTGGTGCCGGAGGTCCCGCCGCGCGCGGATCAGGAGGTCGCTCTCCCGCTCCTGCACCTCGAACGTCACGAGGCCGGTCTTCGCCACCCAGTCGCGGTAGAAACGTGGCTCGTACATGGAATCCCGCGTCGGCCTGGAGAGCGCCAACTGCACCGTCGGAGGCTTCATCGGCACCGACTCTATTCCCGCCTCAGACCATGCACAGCATCGGCGCGTCACAGGTCCCTCGCGATCTCGCGCAGGAAGGCGCTGAACTCCTCCCTCAGGTCCTCCCGCTTGAGACCGAAGACGACGTTGGTCTTGAGGAAGTCCAGACGGTTCCCGATGTCGTAACGCCTTCCGCGAAAGCGCAGACCATACATCGCGCGGGTTTTCACCATCAGCCGCATCGCGTCGGTCAACTGGATCTCGTCGTTCTTGCCCGGCGGCGTCCGCTCGATGTGGTCGAATATCTCCGCCGTGAAGACGTACCTGCCGGCTATGGCGAGGGTGGACGGAGCCTCGTCCGGCGACGGCTTCTCGATGAAGTCGTGGACGAGAAACAGCCCATCCTCGATCTCCCTGCCGGCGATGACGCCGTAACGGCTGACCTTGCTTCTCTCCACTTCCTCGAGCGCGACGACCGGGTCGTGGTAGCGCTCGAACACCTCCATCAACTGCCTGGTCACCGACCGCTCCGCCTCGATTATAGTGTCGCCAAGCATCACGGCGAAGGGCTCATTGCCCACGTGGTCGCGCGCGTGGAGGACGGCGTCGCCGAGTCCCCTGAGTTGCTTCTGCCAGACGAAGTGGATGTTCGCCATCTCGGAGATGGCCCGGATCCGGTCGAGGTCCTCATGCTTGCCCTTCTCGGCGAGTTCGTTCTCGAGTTCCAGGCTGCGGTCGAAGTGCTCCTCGATAGCCCGTTTTCCGCGGCCGATGATCATAAGGATATCGCTCATGCCGGCCTCGACCGCCTCCTTGACGACGTACTGTATGGTAGGGGTGTCCACAACGGGGAGCATCTCCTTCGGCTGCGACTTGGTCGCGGGCAGGAAACGGGTCCCGAAGCCAGCGGCGGGGATGACCGCCTTGCGTACCGTGCAAGAAGAATGGGGGGAGCGCATCGGCGAACCTCAGAGAATCGTGGGTTTGAGCACCTTCACTTCCATCGGGCGGAAGGCTGCCTCGAGGGCGGCGAACATCGCATCGTCGGCATACGTGCCCACAATGGCGCCGCCCGAGCCGGAGAACTTCGCGCTGGCCCCGACCGCGCGCGCCGTCTCCACCATTCGCAGGTTGCGCTCGGATATGCGGTATATCTCCCTGCGCTTGTCGAAGTTGGCATCGAGGAGCGGCCCGATGCGCTCCCCCTCGCCCGCCAGGAGCATTTCGCGGACCCGGTCGGTCAGGTCTGCCCAGAATCGCATCGCCTCGACCACCGCAGGCTCGCCACGGTTGAATCGCTCGCGAATGTTGTTGTGGAATACCTCCGACCTCTCGGCCGCCCTCGCGTCGTAGGCGAGATAGAGAGGAGGAAGAAGCGCCGGATCCATCGGCTCGTAATGACCGTAGCCCCGGCTCTCCATGAGGGCCCTGTCGAAGTCCATATAGACCATCCCGCCGTACACCTGGACGACGCGGTCCTGGAGGCCGGCGGTGATACCGAGTTCGTCCTTCTCGACCGAGAGGACGAGGTTGGCGAGAACGGGCTTCGCGATATCCACGCCGTAGAAGGCGCAGAGGGCGCGGAAGGCGGCTGTCACTATCGCGCTCGACCCCGCCAGCCCCACCTGGTGGGGGATGTCCGTCTGATACCGCATCGTGAAGTTCTTGTCGTGAAGGTCCAGTCCGGTGGACTGACAGTACTCGTAGAACTTCTTTATCGTGGCCTTCAATAGCCTTATGCCACCGTAGTAACCGAAGGTCTTCACGTCTTCGGCCAGGTGCGCTATGCTCCTGAAGACCGAATGGTCGCGACGATTGGGAATTATCTCGAGTTCCGGACTCTCGTACAGCGTCACCTCGGCCGAGAAATCCTTGAATAGAAACGAGATGGTCTTGCCGAAGTAGCCGTCCGACGGATTCCCGACGAGGCCGATCCGCGGGTAGCAGCGCTGTTTGATGATCATCGCATGGGCACCTGACTCAACACTGGGCGTCACACGGGAATCGTACGACACCGGCCGTTCGCGCGCAAGCAAGGGAAGCCGGAAAGACGCGCACCGAAAGGCGTCGCTATATAAAGGTTGGACGCGACGTCGAAAGCCGCCGCCAGGACAGACTCGAGGACGCGCCCTCCATGTGCCCAGCCTCCCGGAATATCGGGCCGCGAGATTTTCCGCTTGCCGCCGGGCCATCGCCCCGCTAAAATCGCGCCCCCGACGCAGACAAAGGATTCGGGAGGGAGCCACCATGCTGGGATGCAGTTACGGGCGTCTATTCCGTGTGACGGTGGCCGGGGGATCGTACCAGGAGGGTCTGACCATACACATACAGGGGGTGCCACCGGGGCTCCGGATAACGGAGGAAGAAATCTACTCGGACCTTCTCCTGCGCAAGCCTGGCCAGGGTGAACTTGCGTCTCCGCGGCGGGAACCCGATATCCCGATAATCTACAGCGGCGTCAATGCGGCCGACACCATGGAGGGGTTTCACAACGAGGGGTTCACCAATGGTACCCCGTTCGTGATCCTCATCCCCAACCTCGACAGGCACTTCGAACACGTGGAGCAGTACCGTGTCACTAATCGCACCCCCCGTCCGGGCCATGCCTCGTTCGCGTCCTACCAGAAATACGGCGAATGGGACGACGCGATCGGCGCGGGCTTCTTCAGCGGGCGGTACACGAGCACGATCGTCGCGGCCGGCGCGGTCGCGAAACGCATCCTCGCGCTGCACGGCATCGAGGTCTGTGCCTACGTCAAGGAGGCAGCGGGCGTTCGCGCTCCCGACCTGCCGCTCGATATCATTCGCGAGAAGACGGCAGCCTTCAAGCGTCTGAGGCGAGACTACGACCTGATCCACAGGATCATCTACCGCGAGCAACGGATCACGCCGCGCATGCGTTTTCTCGAGAAGATGGCCGTCCTCGCGGAGATCGAGAAGCAGATACCTGCCCTCGAGGAGAAGAAGCCTTTCGATCTCGCGGAGGCGCAGGCGCGCTACGGGGTCCATCCCCTCGTGAACTGCCCCGATATCCGAACAGCCGAGGAGATGAGAAAACGCATCGCTGAGATCCGCGACAGCGGAGACTCCTCCGGCGGCGTGGTCGAGGTCATCGCCACCGGCCTGCCCCCGGGCGTGGGGGAGCCGGTGTTCGATAAACTCGATGGAGAACTCGGCCGCCTGATGAGCATCGGCACCGTCAAGGCCGTAGAGGTCGGCGCGGGGATGGCCGTCAAGGACATGACCGGTTCCCAGTGCAATGACCAGATGTTCATGCGCGACGGAAAGGTCGCGTTCGCCAGCAACAACGCGGGGGGAATAACCGGCGGCCTGACGACGGGTCAGCCGGTCGTCGTCCGCCTTGCGATCAAGCCAACGCCCACGATCGCCAAGCCCCAGCGAACCATTGACAAGGTCACACTCAAGGATGCCGAACTGGCCGCCGTCACCAGACGCGACCCGACGATCGTCGCACGCGTGTGGCCCGTGGCGGAGGCCTTCGCGGCGATCGTCCTGCTCGACCAGTACATGATGCACCTGGCCTATCGCGGCGTGTGGGCGCCGATACGCGAAAAGGCCGCGAGGGCCGGCCGCGATTGAGGGTCGGGGCCCCCTCGCTGCGCCGCCGCCCCCTTGCCCGCCGCGCCGGGCCGTGTATAATAGGAGGTGAAGGAACGCCCGCTGAGGACTGGTGTAATGGTAACACACCTGACTCTGGATCAGGCGTTCTAGGTTCGAATCCTAGGTCCTCAGCCATCATCTCCGCGCCCGACGGTCGGCCAGCCGTCGGGCCTTTCGTGTGCCTGTGCGCACCTCCGGTGCCTCAACCGGTGTCGAAAACGCCCCCGCCGCTCCGGAAGTAATCGTCATCGAATTCGAACAGCCCGTTCACACTCTCGAGCCAGCGCTTGCCGTAGCAAGGATGTTCGCGGATCAGTTGCTGCCACCGGGCATAGTGCTGAGGCCCGTTCGACTCGAGGAGCCCTGTCTTCAGCCCCGGGAAGGGCGCCAGCCGCGCGGCGACGTTCCTGTTCCAGTCCACAAGGACGGGTGGGCATCCCGAATCGGCAACGAGGCACGGTACGCCCAGCCGCAGCGCCTCCCGGGCCATGCGCAGAGTCACGCTCAGTGTCTTGCCTGCCGGCTTCAGGGCAAGGGCCCTGTAGCCGAGCCGGACCTTCCGCTCGATGTCCTCGTGAGAATGAAGAGACTCGTCCGCGGCGACCCTGACGCCGAGGTCCCCGACCGAGAATTCGAGGCCCTCGTCGAACGGCTCTTCGAGAACGAGGATCTGTTCCAGCATCCCGATGCTTCGCGCATGCTCGACGAGGCGTCGGACGAGGTCCGGATGGGGATAGCGACCGTTTGCGTCGAGGTAGTACCGTAAGCGACCGTCAACGGTGTGCGGCGTCGAGAAACCTTCCAGCGCCCGATGCAACGCTGCGATGCGGGCGGCGTCGGAGGCCAGCATCTCCTCGGGCGAACCGGGCGCGCCGAGTTTGACCTTGAACACGAAACAGCCGCTCCTCGCCAGTGCCAGAACCTCCTCCAGCGGCGTGCCGTAGGTCACCGCAGGCGTCACCGCAACGAGACGGTTGCGGTAACTCAATGCGGAACGGAACTCCGCAGGGATGAGGCCGTCCAGGCTCGCGATGCCCCTTTCCCTCGCGCAGAGCAGCCATGCCGCGTTGTCCAGCGCAACGAGCGAGTTCAGCGTGAACGTCCTCCGCAAATCGGGATTCCCGCTGATCGCCCTTCCGTATTCGTGGACCGGCTCCACGATGCCATCGAGGAGATCGAGAGGGGTCTCGAACTGCCGGCCGCGCGCTAACGTCAGCGCCTTTTCCAGCATCGCGGCCATGATCAGGTTTCCTCCGACCTCGGTGTGGCGATGGAAGACGACCGGATCGGACCAGAGTATGGCGAACCCCCCGACGCCGGAGGCCTCATGTCCGTTGAAACTGCGCAACCTGACTGTCGCGAGCCATTTCTCGGTGAACTGGCCACCCTTGAAGCCGAAGGGTCGGGCGAGCGGTTCACGCTTCACGTCGAGCGATACCTCGCTGATTCCTATGCCCATGGCCGGCAGCTCCTCATTCGAACGGAAAGGCGCGACGCCGTCGTGTCCCCTCCCACTCAAGCCTCATGGCCAGCGTGACTGCGGCGGCTGCCCTATCCGGGGCTCAGTGCCCCGTATAAGCCGCGCTATGTTCGCCCGGTGACGGATGATACCGAGGACCGCCGCGAGCCCCGCGAAAACGGTCAGGGGGATCTGTTCAACGCCGAAGGGCGCCCTGGGCAGGATCATAGCGGCGACAAAGAGCGAGACCCCCGCGAGAATGGAGGCCAGGGACACATACCGCGTCGCGGCCACCACGGCGACCCACACGGCGAGCGCAACGAGAAGTCCGAGAGGGAAGAGCGCAGCGAACACACCGCAACTGGTCGCGACCCCTTTCCCGCCGCGGAAGCGAAGGTAAACTGACCAGTTATGGCCTGCGATCGCCGCCAGGCCGACGAGCACCACCGGCAGCGGCGTGCCGGGGACCGCGCCGTGGACCATCCGCGCCACAAAGACGGGCAGGAACCCCTTCAGCGCGTCCAGCACAAAACAGACCACACCGAGCCTTGCTCCGAGGACCCGCGCGACGTTCGTCGCGCCAATGTTCCCGCTCCCGCGGCTCAGGATGTCCACCCCCCTGGCGCGCGCGATTAGCCACCCGAACGGCACCGCACCCAGGAGATACGCTGCCACCACGAGCGACAGGTTTATCAACCCCAGCATCGCTTCGAGCCTCTCTGCGAAACAACAGGATTTTATACGCTTTCATCCTCGCCCGCCACAGATACTGTGCGGCAAGAGGTGGATGGCGGAAGGAGCCGAGGGCGCCCATGCAGGCCGTTCCCGACGCGATTCAAAAATTTTTCGAAAAAAACGGTTTTTTGCTCTTTACAACCGAACCTGAATGATATATAAAATCAGTGAACGTCCCGGCCGGCGCGTTACGTGCCGCGGGAAGCTCTTTCCTGTCTGTTCGGACAACCGACAGACTTTTCGGGGGAGCGGTGGGTGACGACCTGCCGACTTCCGGGGTCGCCCTGGAACGGTCCAGGGCAGTAGTTGGTTGATGGGCAGGCCGAGTTGGCCTAGCACATTGGGAAGCCGGGCTTTCTGAACGGAGCGCGCCTGAGCTGGAAACGCAATTCCCGATCGTTTCTGCAGTACGTCCTGGTACACAATCGAAGGCACATAGTCGCCCACTCCGATACTACCAATTGTATCGGGGGCGACGTGTCGCCAGGCATCCCGACGACGGCATCTCCACCCGTCTCTGTCCATTCCCGGGCTTGCCGTGGGGCGCACACGCGGCTCCATCGAGCGCCGCCGGCGGGAACCAGCCCTGGCCGGTGACCAGGCGGGTTATCTCGACGGATTGCCTTCTCGCCGTCCGGGCACCAGGCTCCGCCCTACTCGCTCTCGACCACAGCGGCTTCTCCGCTCGCATCGCCGGTTGGGTCGCGGTGTGCGAACGAGTCCGCCGCCTTGCATGTTTGGAACCAAGGTTCACAAGCCGAGGCTCGACGGATCCGGCCATCTCCCTGGCCGGGCGGTCCGTCTGTCACGCGCGTCATGCTCCGCGGAACTGGGTGGGAGTGGAGCTCTGCACCGCGGAGATAGAGGGCATACGAGTTCCACAGGGTCTGGGTTCGTCTGGGAGTCACTGAGATGCCGAAAGCGCAAAGGGAGTTCGGGGCGGAGTTGATCCTGGACCTGCACGACTGCGATCCGGCTGTGATCCGCAGCAGGAAGAAGTTGGAGGAGTTCGCCCGGAAACTGGTCAGACGCATCCGGATGGTGCCTTACGGCAAGCCGTTCCTCGCTCATTTCGGGCACAAGGACCCGGTCACGTCTGGATATAGCCTCGTGCAACTCATCGAGACCAGTTCCATCGCGGCGCACTTCAGCGAAGGAAAGAACAGCGTGTATCTGAACATCTTCTCGTGCAAACACTTCGACAAGGACGACGCGAAGGAGTTCTGCAAGGCATTTTTCAAGGCCAGACGAGCGCGGAACAGGTATATCGTGCGTGCGTAGCGTCGCCGTAGCCGCCTCCGTCCCGCCAGGGGGTGGCGGTCACGGAGATATTCCCGCCTCGTGTCGCCGATCATCCTTTCAGCCCGCTCCCGGAGGGGGACTGTCCGGTGGTACCGAACGCGGCGTCGAGGTACCGGGCAGTCTCGCCGGGGACATGGCTGGAATGGCCGTATCCATCGAACTCAAAGCCGGGCGGGGGCTGGCGTTGCCGAATCGGGTTCGCCGTGATAGTCTTATCGGGTCACACGGAGCGCGGCGGGAGATGCTGACGAGAGTCGTGGGGAACGCGGCCGAGGCGATGCAGTTTCTCCTCGAGTTCGCCGACTACGAGAAGATAACGAGTTACAAGTACGACCTCCAGACGTTCGACCTGGAGAGGGTCGAGCGGCTGATGAGGGCCGTGGGCGATCCGCATCGTGCGTTCCGGTCGGTGCACATCGCTGGCACGAAGGGAAAGGGCTCGACCGCCGCGATGCTCCAGGCGATCCTGACCGAGGCGGGCCTCAAGACGGGCTGCTTCACCTCTCCTCACCTCGTCCGGCTGGAGGAGCGGATGACGATAGACGGCGAGATGATGCCCGAGGAGGAACTGGTGGCCCTGGTGAACGAACTGCTGCCGTACACCGTGGCAGCGCGCGAACGATCGGTGTGGGAGTCGCCGACCTTCTTCGAACTCGTCACCGCGCTGGGCTTCAGGCATTTCGCGAAGGAGCGCGTCGAGGCGGCGGTCATCGAGGTCGGGATGGGTGGAAGGCTGGATGCGACGAACGTGATCACGCCGGAGGTTTCGGTGATCACGCGCATTGACTTCGATCACGAGAACAGGCTTGGTCGGACGCTGGCGAAGATCGCCTTCGAGAAGGGCGGGATCATCAAGCGCGGCGTACCGGTGGTGGTGGCCGAGCAGGCCCCGGAGGCACTGGGCGTGCTCGCGGCATTGGCCCACGAGCGGCATGCGCCGATGGTCCGGGTCGGACGCGACGTGCGCGTTGACGGCGTCAGTACGGGCGTTGGCGCCGATGGCCCCTATTGTCGCTGCACGGTGGCGACGCGATCAGCGACTTACGAGGCCGAGATGAGGTTGATCGGTGTCCACCAGGCGATGAACGCGGCTGTGGCCGTGGCGGCCGCAGAGATCTTCGCGAACCGCATCGGCGGGGACCTGCCGGAGAAAGCGGTCCTACGGGGTTTGGCCGCCGCGCGCTGCCCTGCGCGGGCGGAATACTTCGCCGGTCGGCCCCCGATCATCCTCGACGGCGCCCATAACCCCGTGTCCATGGCGGCGTTGCGCCAGGTCCTCGACACCGTATTCCGAGACCGGCGCACGACGCTGGTGATTGGCATAGCGCGCGACAAGAACGTGGATCGCATCCTCGAGATCATCCTGCCCAGAGCGCAGAAGGTGTTCTTTACCCGCTCCGACAGTCCACGCGCCGAATCGCCCGATATTCTCCTCGCGAGGGCCAACGCGATCTGCCCTCTGCCGGCCGAGGCCGTCGAGGACGCCTTCGAGGCCCTCGCCAGGGCCCGCGCTGCGACGGGAGAAGATGACCTGATTTGCATTACCGGCTCCCTGTATCTGGCCGGCAAACTGCGGCCTGCTCTGGTCGAGGCACGATGACGCGATGTCCCAGTCTCTTTTCTTCTACTTGTTCTGATGAGAGGTGCCGAGGGATGAAAGACAAAGTCCGCATCGGGATTGTGGGTTCCAAGTTCGCAGCCGACTTCCATGCCGATTCGTACCGTCGCAACGAACGCGCCGAGATCGTGGCCGTCGCGGCAATAGACAATCTCGAGCCCTACGCGAAGCGCTGGGGCATTCCGAACACTTACGCCGACTACCGCCAGATGCTCGAGCGGGACGACATAGACCTCGTCTCGGTCTGCGTGCCGAATTTTCTCCACCACGACGTCGTCATCGCTGCGGCAAGGGCAGGCAAACATGTCCTGTGCGAGAAGCCGCTGGCCACCTCGGCGGCGGACGCGGAGGAGATGGTCCGTGTGTGCCACGAGTGTGGCGTGAAGTTGTTCTATGCGGAGGACTGGGTCTTTGCGCCAGCCCTCCGGCGCGCGCGGGCGATCGTTGGCGAAGGGGCCATCGGTCGCACGCTGTACGTGAAGGCGAAGGAATGCCACAACGGAACGCACAGCCCCTTCGCGAAGAACGCGAAGACCTGCGGCGGGGGCTCGCTCATACATCTTGGCATCCACCCGATAGGCTGGCTCCTCCACTTCCTGGGCGACAGCGGCCGCAACCCGGTAGTGGAGGTGATCGGAAAGTGCAACGGCGGTGGGGCGGATAACTACGTCCACAAGGACAACACCGGGGAGGACTTCGCCCTCGGGGTGATGAAGTTCGCCAACGGCGAGCATGCCTTCGTCGAGGGAAACTACATCACGGTGGGCGGGATGCAGGATCGCATCGAGATATATGGAACCGATGGAAACATCCACATAGACCTCACCTTCGGGTCGCCCCTCACCGTATATAGCAGGCCGGGCTACTCTTACTGCGTCGAGAAGGCCGACAACACCATCGGCTGGACCAGGCCGGCGGTTGACGAGTTCCTGAACCTAGGATACGTGGACGAGTTGCGGTATGCGGTCGAGTGCGTGCGGAAGGACGAGGAGCCGATGTACGGTTGCAGCGGGCGGCTCGGCGCAGCATGCGTCAGGATAGTCGAGGCGATGTACGAGTCGAACCGTACGGGCAGAACGTTGAGGGGTCGGTGGGGATAGAGCGCCGGGACCGCGGCAAGGTCATCTCGATACCAAAATGCGAACCTTGTGCCCGGCGAGGTGAATCTCCCTGCCATTCTCGACGTCGCCGGCGCAAAGCGCGTCGCACAGCGTCTCAGCCCTGATGTAATCGGCGTGCTCTCGCAGTGTCTCCAAGAGCACGGGGTCATCGGTGCTGTACGTGACGCGGATGCGGTCCGTGAGGTCGAGGTCGAGTTCCTTCCGGCACTGCTGGATATGGCGGACGATATCGCGAGCGAGCCCCTCCCGCTCCAGTTCCGGGGTCACCTCAATGTTCAGAGCGACTATGAGGCCATGGTCCTCGGCAACAGCGAGGTGTTCCGGGGCGTGCTGGGCGACCAGCACCTCCCCGGGTAGCAACTCGATCGTCTCTCCCTCGACAGTGAGGACGACGTTCTTGCCGTTGTTGACCCTGCTGGCGACATCAACGGGATCGAGCGATGCGAGCGCCGTCGCAACTAACTTCGTCCGTGCGCCGTACTTCGGGCCGAGGAGTTTGAAGTTCGGTTTTATCTCGAATCGGACGAGGTCCGACGCGTCCTTCGTCACAGTAAGGGCTTTGACGTTCAGTTCTTCCATGATGTGATCGCGGAATCGCTCCACGGCCTCTGCGTGCGATTGGTCCGCCGGCACGATGGTCATCTCGCGCAACGGCAGACGTACTCGCAACTTCCGCTGCTCGCGGATCGAAAGCGCGTTCGAGACTATCCGCATCGCTGCGTCCATTACCCGCGTCAGGTGCTCATCGTAGAGCGCGGGATCGAACTCCGGATAGTCGCAGTGGTGCACGCTCTCCGGAGCCGTCGGATCCACCTCTCGAACCAGTTTCTGGTAGAACTTCTCGGTGAGCATGGGCACGATCGGCGCAAGGACCTTGCATAGAGCGACCAGGACCTCGTGCAGGGTCTGGTAGGCAGCGAGTTTGTCGCGGTCGTTCGGGTCGCTCGGGCGCCAGAACCGCCTGCGCGAGCGCCGCACGTACCAGGTGCTCAGGGCATCGAGAAACCCCTCCGCCGCGCGCACGAGGGCAGGGGCATCATAATCGGCGAGACGCTCGTTTCCGGTGCGAATGAGTTCCTGGAGGCGCGATATTATCCACCGATCGAGGTCCTGGCGCTCGGCGTACGGGATGGGCTCCGTCCTTGTCGGGTCGAAATCGTCGGTCCGGGCGTAACTGACGAAGAAGGTGTACACGTTCCACCAGGTGTTGAAGACCTTGCGTTTGACCTGATCGGCGATCGAGTAGCCGAAGTTCAGATTGTTCACTGGGTTCTGGCGACAGTAAATCCAGCGCATCGCCTCGACGCCCATCTTCTCGGCGGCGTCGTCGAACCAGATGGCGTTACCCGCCGACTTGTGCATCTCCTGGCCCTTCTCGTCGCGCACGAGGGCGTGGCCGAGAAGCGTCTTGAACGGGGGGATGTTCTCCATCATCGTTGACATGGCAAGGAGTGCGTAGAACCAGTTGCGGAACTGGCCCGGGAAGCATTCGAGAACGAGGTCGGCGGGTATCCACTGCCGCCAGTATTCGCGGTCGGTGTTGTAGCGGACGGTGGAGTAGGGGACTATGCCAGCGTCGAGCCAGGGGTTGCCGACGTCCGGTATGCGAGCGACTGGCTTGCCACACCTGTCGCAACGGATCTTCACGGCGTCTATCCATGGGCGGTGAGGGGAATGGCCCTCGAAGGCATCCCACCCCTCGATGGCGCGCGCCCTGAGTTCCTCGCGCCCACCGATGACGTCGAACCAGCCGCATTCGCACTCGAAGATGGGCAGGGCTAGGCCCCAGTAACGCTTCTTGGAGATCATCCAGTCGCCCATGTTCGCGAGCCAGTCGAGCTCGAGGTCCTTGCCGTAGTCGGGTATCCAGCGGATGCGCTGGACGATTTCCATTATCTCCTCTCGCCACGTCATCGAGATGTACCACTCGTCCACGGCGCGGAACAGGAGAGGTTCACCGCACCGCCAGCAATGGGGATAATCGTGCTCGTACCGCTCTCGCTTGTAGTAGGAGCCGCGCTCTTTCAGGGCACCGAGGACCTCCTCGGCCACCTCTGCTGCCCGCTTTCCGCTCAGGAAGCCGTAGCCGTCGAGGTAAACCCCTGCCTCGTCAACCGGAGCGAGGATGGGCAGGGAGAGTTCCTTCGAGAGGTCGAAGTCCTCCTTCCCGCACCCGGGCGCGATGTGTACGATCCCTGTCCCCTCCTCGGCGGATATCTCCTTCCACGGGATCACGCGGTGTGCGGAGGCCACCCGGGCAGGTTCCGGCAGGTCGTCGAGGGGACCTTCGTATTCGAGGCCGAGGATGTGGCTTCCCTGGAACTCCTCGGCGATTCGATACTGGCCGTGGTCCTTGAGCACGTGCTGACGCTCGCGCAGCAAGTAATAGAACTCGCCGTTCTGCTCGGCCCTGATGTAGGTCATCTCCGGGTGGACCGCGCACGCCACGTTGGCAGCGAGGGTCCATGGCGTCGTGGTCCAGACAAGGAGGTACTCCTTCGGCCGCCCGCGGATGCGCAGTTTCACGTAAACCGCGGTGTCCTCGATGCGCCTGTATCCCTCGCGCCGCTCCTGTTCGCTGATGCCCGTGCCGCATCGCGGACACCAGGGCATCGCGTCAAGCCCCTTGTATATGAGGCCCCGCCGGTGACACTTCTTGAGGAACGCCCAGATGGTGTAGTTGTTCTCGTCGGACATCGTGTAGTACGAGTTCGCCCAGTCCATCCAGTACCCGAGCCGGATGGACTGCTGGGTCTGTATGGCGGAGTACTTCCGGACGCGCTCCTTGCACGCCTCGATGAACCGCTCAAGCCCGTACGCCTCGATATCCTTCTTCGATCTGAAGCCCAGTTCCTTCTCCACCTCCACCTCGACCCAGAGCCCCTGACAGTCGAAGCCGTTCTGATAGCGCAACTCGTGCCCCTTCATCGCCTGGAAGCGCTGGTAACAGTCCTTCAGCGTGCGCCCCCATGCGTGCGCGACGGTCATCGGGTTGTTCGCCGTGATCGGACCGTCGAGGAACGACCACTTGGGCTTTCCGAGGTTCTTCTGGCGGAGTTTCTCGAACGCGTGGATCTTCTCCCAGAAGGAGAGGACCTCGTGTTCGAACGCGATCAGGTCGAAGTTTTTCTCGACTGGGCCAAACATAGCATGTCGCTCGGACCACCGAGTATCAGGAGCAGAGAAAGGGCGCAAAACGAATGGAATCTACCGAGTGCGGCGCGAAGTTTCAAGCGACCGCCACCGCGATCAGCCGCCGTGACCGACGGAACGGTGGCCTTCCCGTCATGCCGGAAAGCGACGGCACTGGACCTCAGGATCGGACGCTGGGGGCCAATCTGCCCTCTCGTGGATGCGTCCGGTAGTAGTCGGCGACGAGTTTCATCGCCGCGGTCTTGTGCACGCCCCATGCGCATACCGGCACGTGCTTCACCCGGTCCTCCACCGGGTCGTAAATGGCGAAGGCTGCCGGGCACCGTTCCAGACGCTCGGTCTCGATGACGGCGTTCTCCTCGAAGGGGAGGACGATGATCTGGAGGGTGCTCTCGGCGGTGGAGTGACGCGCCAATGCAGTCCGCGTGCGCGAGCCGGTCACGAGTCGAAGCACGAGCGCCGCGGCATGGTACAGTTTCATGGGCCCCCGACCTCTGAGGAACCGGTCGAGCCGGGCGTGCCGCAGCACGGTAGTCCCCACTGCGAGGAGCGCCCGACCGCGCAGGTATGCGTCCTGGAGGTGCAACCCCCGCAGGACCTTGCCGGTCACGCTCCTCCGCTGCGATTCGGCCGCCGCCGCGACCTTTGCCTCGGCCCGCATGAGCGCCTGGCCCAGTTCGATTATCGAACCCTTGAGATACCAGGCCATCGGGACGTATCGCTCCCCGTTCGAGACGAGGAGGTACATGCTCTCGCAGTTGGGATGCGCACCCAGGAATGGCAACGGCTTTATCCTGAGGTACTTGCGCAGATTCGGCAACTGCCCCAGAAAGCCCGCAGGGATGAAGTCCACCCTCGACCCCGGATAGGCGTCATTGACTATCTTCTCCACATCCTCGCTCGTGATCCGCTCCGGCTCGAGGTCGAAGCTCTTCTTGTCCCAGGTATGGACGAGCGGCATGAAATATATGCCCCTGACAAGGTCGCGACGCTCGTGGGTATAGGCGAGGAGTTCCGGCACGGTCTTGTCGTTGAAGCCCTTTGCGATGAGCGACATGAAGACCACCTTGGAGCGGCAGAGTTTGCGGAGGTTCTCGATCGCCCTGTGCTTGAGGTCGAGGTATCTGGCGTTGCCGCGCAGCGTGCGATACGTCTCGGGATCGGCCCCATCGTAGGCGATGAGGATCGTCGCCCGGCTCTCCACCAGTCGGCGGCAGTAGTCCTCATCTGCCAGTCTGATGCCGTTGGTGACCACGCGAGTCCGCAGGCCATAAGAGCGCGCGAGGTTCACGATGTCAATGAGGTCCTCGCGCACGGTCGGCTCGCCCCCGAACAATTGCATCCACGGCTTCGGCTCGTAATGGGAGAAGTGGCTGAATATCTTGTCGAAGTACTCGATCGGCGGCTCGAAGAGAAAGCCCATGCTCGGCGTGTTGTTTATACAAATGGGACAGTTCATGTTGCATCGGTTCGTGATGTCCACGAAGACGACGCCCGGGCTCCTCGTGTGCCTGCAATTGAGACAGTCCAGTTTGCAGTCACGATAATCGAAGCCGGAGTCGAGCGCGCGCTTGTTGCGATACCGCTCCGCATCCGATGCGATCATCGTCTCGGTCCGGCCGCATTTCTCGCAGTCCTTGACGAGGAACACCTTACCGTCGCGGTATTCGTGCGCGGCCGGAACGAGAGCATTGCACTTATTGCAGAAGCCGCGATTCATGGTTTCGACCCCCGCGGGAGCGCATCGTGGCAATGGCTTTCACGACAGATTATGTCATATTTGCCCGGCCGGCGCAACCATTCACAGGACGCGCAGGACGATCAGCGTGATATCGTCGCTTTGCTCGGCGTCATGCGTATGGCGCCGCAGGGCATTGCGTATCGTGCGGAGGAGCACCGCGGCGGATGCCCCATAGTGGCTCCGGACTATGGAGACCAGTCGCTCGGTGCCGAATACCTGACCGCGCGGGTCGTGCGCCTCCGTCACGCCGTCGGTGTAGAAGACCACCACATCCCCCCTCCTGAGCGGTACCGCCGTCTCGGCGTAACGTTCGTTCTCCTCGGCGCCGAGGACAAGCCCCCCCACATCGAGCGGAATCGTCCGCCGCCTCCGGATGAGGAGAGGGGGGTTGTGGCCGCCGTTCGAATAGGCCAACAGTTTACGCCCGGCGTCCAGGACCCCGCAAAAGAGCGAGACGAATTGTCCCGCTCGCGTGTCGTGCGAGAGGAACACATTGAGGCGCTGGAGGACCTCGTGCGGCCGCCAGGTGCGTTCGAGGTAGGCCCTGGCGGCAGCCCTGGCCGAGGCCATGAGGAGCGCGCCCGGCACACCCTTGCCCGCGACGTCGGCGATGACTATCGCGGTTCTTCCCTCCCGCGTGGGAACGAAGTCGTAGAAGTCGCCCCCGACCTCGCTGCACGGCAGGCTCAGCGCAGCCAGATCGTAACCCGGAAGCGCGGGCGGTTTCTCCGGCAGGAGTTGTGCCTGGATGGCGCCGGCCACGCGCAGTTCCCGCTCGAGCCGCCGCTTGGCCAGCGTCTCCTCGTAGAGCTGCGCATTCTGGATCGCCACCGCCGCCTGATCGGCGAGCGAACGGAGAAGTTGCACCTCGCTCTCGTCGAAGTGCCTTCTCTGGGCGGTGTACAGGTGGAGCGTGCCCACCGGCTTGCCCTTGGCGATGAGGCCGATGGAGATTCCGGAGCGGATGCCCTCCCGCTCGGCCTCCCTGGGATAGAGCACACGCGGGTCGTTCAGCATGTCGGGTATCTGCACCACCTCGCCCCGGAGGGCCTCCTGGTCAATGGGGCTCTGGTCCAGGATGACCTCTCCCTTGTCGAGATAGCGCCTGCTCAGGTTGTAGTACGCCTCGATATTGAGGCGGCGCGTCTTCGGGTCGAGGAGACGCACCGAACAGCCCTTGGCGCCGGAAACCTCGACTGCGCACCTGGCAACGAGGTCGAGAACCTTCCGCAGGTCCAGCGTTGACGCGAGGAGGCGGTTGACCTCGTAAAGAGACTGCAATCTCTGCATCTGTGCGCGCAGTTGAGCGCCCTGGTCGCAGAGCCAGCCTATCGTTTTGGCCACCGACGGAAGGTTGTCCAGCGCACGCAGGTAGTCGGCCATGTCAGCAGGCGGGCTGTCGCTGAGCGCCTTTTCGAGCACGCCCTCGGGAACGCCCAGAGCGCGTCGCAGCCGTTTCAGTTCCGCCTCGTCTGGCGGAGCGCCAGAACGCACCCCCAGCACGAGCACTCCGACGAACCGGCCGAGGGAGAATATGGGCGCCGCGAACTGGACGATGTTGGCGAAGAGCGGTACTTTCACGACCTCGGCGCGGATCGGCGACCGACGCAGGGCCTTCAGCAGTTCCCGCTGCGAGGTGGCCCTGCCATATTCCGAGCCGAGGACCATCTTGGAAAACGCGTCCTGATAACTGGGCCGCGTCACGAGCGCCCCCGACCGGTCTCGCACCTCCACGGAGAAGCCGCACGTATCGGCGAACCAGTCCTGTACGCGCTGGAGGACATCCGGCGCGGCCAGGGCAGCGACCGAGGGGCCCCCGCGCCGCCACGCCGTCTCGCCCCGGGCCGACCCGACGGCGGGTTTCATGCCTGGTTCCCTGGATGAATCAATGGCGGCGCCTTCAGCACCGCGACGAAAGCGAACGGGAGAGCGCTGCCTCCCGCTTGCAGCGTCTCTCCCGTTCCGGAACTCGACCAAACTTTCCTCTCCGCTGCTCCGTTCTCGATCCTCGCCGCCGGGCAGCGGATGCCGCGCCTCTGCCCGCACCCCCGGGGCGAACTCTCGCGGTTACGCCACGCCGAGCAGTTCCTTCGCCTTGTCCACAGCCGAGGCGGCGTCCGGCGCGTAACCGTCCGCTCCGATCTCGTCGGCGTAACTCTGCGTGACGGGCGCGCCTCCGATCATCACCTTCACGTCCCTCAGCCCGGCCTTTTTCACCTCCTGGATAACCACCTTCATCTGCGGCATGGTCGTCGTCAGGAGCGCAGACAGGCCGATCAGTTTCGCCTTCTTCTCCTTGGCCGCCGCCACGAACTTCTCGGGTGGCACGTCTATTCCCAGGTCTATTACATCGAAACCGGCCCCCTTGAGCATCATGCCCACGAGGTTTTTCCCGATGTCGTGCAGGTCGCCCTTGACAGTGCCGAGGACGAACCTCCCGACCGGCTCGACCCCCGCCTTCTCCAGGTATGGTCTGAGGATCTCCATGGCTCCTGGCTTGCTCGGGTCCTTGTGATTCGACATCGCGCGAGCAGCGATAAGGACCTCGGGAACATAGAACTCGTTCGCCTTGAAGCGTCGGCCCACCTCGTTCATACCGGCGATGAGCGCCTCATCCAGGATCTTCTTGGGGCTCACTCCTTCGTCGAGCGCCTTCTTTACGAGGTCCACAACGACCTCGCGCTTCCCGTTTATCAGGGCCTCCGCGATAGCCTTCATCTCGACCATGTGACCGCGCCTCCTAATCTTGACCTCTTCTCACGCCGTTCGCCGCAGGGATTCGTGAATTATGCAACACCCCCGGCCCCCTGTCAACCCACCCAGCGGAACCGCTCGAACGGCCCATCGCTCCGGCGAATTCTCGCTTCGCGCACTCAGGGGCCGACCGGCGGCTCGGCCCCGGGGCCGGGACGCCGGCGCTTGCGATACTCCTGCTCGAGACGCCTGCGCGCCGCCTCCTGCGCGCGCTGCATCGCATCTGCCTCAGCGTCGCGACCCTGCGCGCGCAGGGCGGCAATTCGCTGTTGAATCTCCTGCTCGATCGGTTCGATCTCGTCCTCCTGTCCGGCGCGGAGGAACTCCATTGCCCGGTCCATCCGCTGCACAACGTATTCGTTCGCAGCCTGGACAAGCCGGTCCATCTCGTCTCGACCGAACTCACTTGCGATGCGGTCGTAAGTCGCTATGGCCTTCTCATCCTCTCCATTTCGAGCGTAGATGTCGGCGATGCGTTTCAGGATGGCCAGTTGCTCGCCCCTGTCGGTGGCGCGGGCGTAGTTCGCCTCGAGCACGGCCACGGCCTCGTCGAGCAGCCCCGATTCCTCCATCGTCGCGAGAAGACGCCGCTGCGCGTAGCCCGCCCAGCGTCCCTTCACGCGCTTGTACTCCTCGATGGCCTGCTGGATCGCGCCGCGCCGCCGCTCGACGTTGCCCATGTTGAGGTGGGTCACCCAGGCCGTCTCGTTCTCCTCCCCCGCGGACTCTATGACCTTCCGGAGGCGCTGAAGGCAATCGGCGTACTGTTCCTTGCGAAGATATATCTCGGCCACCGAGTAATGCGCATCGTCAACGGGGTTCAGGTCCGAGGGACGTATGAGATGGCTCTCCGAGTAGGCGGCGAGCCACTGCTCCATCTGCGGATCGAGTGGTCTGCCCTGCTCGATCGCCCTCGCTATGCGGTCCATCTGGAACCGCTCCACCTGGTCGCGCCTCTCGGGGCGAAAACCCGGTCCCACAACAGGCGGGACGAAACGGGGGCCACCCCCCTCGACTGCCGCTGGAGGCTGCGGCGGCTGAGGCGGGCGAACGCCGGCTGCATCCCCTGCCTGCGCAAGAACCGGAGCGGCGAGCGCGAACCATGCCACCGGCGCCACAACGACCCACCAGCCCTGCGAACGCATCGTTCTTCCTCCTCTATTGCTTCGCGCTTCCGAGCCAGGCATAATTATCCCGTCGAAGGAAGAATCTGGCAAGGCGACGACTGTCGTCCCATCGCTCGAAGGACATCATGAGCGCCGCCGAAAAGCCTGCTACACGGGGCGAGCGAGACGCAGCAACGATTTTCGCACTGGCCTGCGCTCTCGTGCTCGCCGGGTGCCGGACGCCCGCGGTGCGCGACAGCACGGACCGCGACCGCGCCCTTGCGAACCGGTTCAACTCCGCATTCGCCCTCATCGTGCAGCATGACTACGCGCGGGCGCTCGAGATACTCGCGCCTCTCGAGAACGAACTCCGACCCGACGACGAACTGACCCCACACGTGATCTACTGGTCCGGCCACTGTTACCAGGAGATCGGTAACGCCCCTGAGGCAGCCCGCTACTACCGGAGGGTCATCGCGGATTACCCCCGCAGCAAGTACGCTCGCTGGGCGCCCCGTAAACTGGCCGAACTGGATTCTGCCGGCAGGGCACAGTGATCGCGCACGCGCTTCCGCAGTCACGAGACGCCTTGACTCAGTCGGCCCCGGCCGTCAGCGACTGCACCAGCGCATCCACGTCCTCGGGCAGGTCCAGACCGTCGTACCTGACGACCCCCCGTGCATCTATTGCGATGATGCGCGGAACCGCCATGAACCCGTATATCTGCCGGACCGTGCCGTCAACGTCGAGAAGTATGGGATACTGTATGCCCCACTTCGCCTTCACGTCTTTGACGAACTGCGGCATCTCCTCCTCGTTCACGCCGAACAGGATGACGCGCTCCGGGGGCAGTCGAGCGTGAAGCGCGTTCAGCGACGGCACCTCCTCCCGGCACGCGATACACCAGGAGGCGAAGAAGGCGAGGACGATACCCTTTTTCCCCCTGAATTCGGCCAGGCGCACCCTTCCACCGTCGAGGCTATCTAGTTCCCAGAGGGGGGAAACTGTTCCGAAGCCTCCGTACTTGTCCGGCGCAGCGGGCGTCGCGCCGGCGCTCTCCCCGGCGCTCACCGGCGCACCGGTTCCAGCGGGTCGCGCGAGGAGCCGCCCCGTACCCCTGACCATGAAGCCGATGGCAACTCCGAGGACCAGCACCCCCAGTGCCTTCTCCACGATGCCGAGCCAGCGGCCCGACTTCGGCAGGCTCACGAGGAGGCCACTGAACGTGCCGCAGAGCACGATGAGGCTTCCGACGCCCATGCTGTACGCGAACATGACCGCTGCGCCGAAGCCCAGAGCCGCGGGCGACCCGCCCCTCGTCGCCTGGTGGATCAACGGCAGCAGGACCACCAGCGCCGGCGTGTTGCAAGGCCCGACAACGAGGCCGCTGGCCGCCCCCAGGCCGAGCGCACCGAGTATGCCCCCGCGTGCGCCGCCCCCGCGCACCAACTGCGGCGTCGGAATCCGCACCACCCCGAGCATCCACAGCGCAAGGACAAGGAACAATCCGCCGAGTCCCAGTAGGAACCACCACTTCCCCAGGAGGCTCCCGAACAGCAGCCCGGCCGCCACCATGACCATGGCCAGTATGCTGTAAACGAGCGCCATCCCGAACACGTACACGAGCGAGTAGAGCAGACCGTAGAGTTTTCTGCCGCGGGAAAGTCTGCCGATGAACGCCACGACAAGCGGCAGGACGGGATACACGCACGGGGTGAAGCCGACGATGACACCCAGGAGGAACGCGATGCCAACCGCTAGCGGCGATCCGTTCCGCCCCGCTGCCTCCAGCGCCTCCGAGAGAGCCTTCAGCATCGCGACTCCTCCCCCGCGCCGGCGAACATACCTAGCGCGCAGCGCGATCAGCCTCATCCGCATTAAACCATCCCCGCGACAGGCCAGGCAACTTGAAGTCTTCGCGCCTCGTGCTCGCGGTGCACCGGCCCCGGATCCCGATCTGATTCGCTTGCATTTGCGCCAGGTTAGGATAAACTGCGCATACCGTGGCGGCTGTGCGGAACCAGCGCCCGGCTCCGGCGACCATGGTTCTGAGTCCATGCCCGACCTTTCGACAAGGCTCTGCGGCATCGAACTGGCCAACCCCCTGGTGCTGGCATCCGGCATACTGGGGACGACCAGGGCGCTTCTGCGCCGCGTGGCACTGGCCGGCGCAGGAGCAGTGACCATCAAGTCGGTGAGCCTCGAGCCGCGGGGCGGCCATCCGAATCCGACAGTGATAACGTTCGAGGCGGGCATGATGAACGCGGTCGGTTACAGCAATCCAGGTCTCGAGGGTGCCCTGGAGGAGTTCAGCGACCTCTCAGATGTGCCGGTGCCCGTCATAGCGAGCATCATCGGCCGTGGCCCGGAGGAATTCGCCCGGGTCGCCGAGCGCATCGGGAAACTCCCGTTCGCCGCGATCGAACTGCCTCTCAGTTGCCCTCACACGCCCGGCTACGGAACCCTGGCGGGCCAGGGCACGCCGGAGGCAACCAGGGCGATCACGCGCGCGGTTCGCAGTACCACCGACAAACCGATATTCGTAAAGGTCTCACCCAACATCCAGGCCCTTTGCGAGGCGTGCCGCGCCGCCGAGGAGGCGGGCGCCGATGCCATCACGGCAGTCAACACACTCGGCCCTGGAATGGCGATAAACATCGAGGCGAGGCGACCAGTCCTGGCCTTCGGCGTCGGCGGCGTGTCGGGCCCTGCGCTCAGGCCCATTGCGCTCCGGTGCGTTTACGACATCTATCGCGCAGTGAGGATCCCGATAATCGGCACAGGTGGCGTCAGCACAGGCGCCCATGCGATCGAGATGCTCATGGCCGGCGCCACCGCCGTGGGCATCGGCACCGCCGTTTATCTCGACGGGCCTGAAGCCTTCGGGCGGATCGCGCGGGAGATGAAGGAGTGGATGTCGCAACACAACGTCGCTCGGGTGGGGGATCTGGTCGGTGCTGTTCACCGTTGAACAACCCAGGATGGTCACGGTAAGTGCCGTGCGGAAAGAGTCGGCCGATACGTGCACCCTCTGGCTCGAGGGGGCACTGCGATTCACGCCGGGCCAGTTCGTGATGATATGGCTCCCCGGGGTTGACGAGAAGCCCTACAGCATCAGCGGCGAGGCGCCCGGACGCATAGCGATCACCGTCAGAAGGCGCGGTCGCTTCAGCAGCCTTCTCGCTGACCGCCGAAGCGGGGACAGGATCGGCCTGCGCGGACCGTACGGCAAGGGCTTCTCGCCGGAGCCACCCGTGGTGATCGTCGCCGGCGGTTGCGGCATCGCGGCAGTCGCGCCACTCAAGGAGCGGCTGCCCGAAGCGGTCCTGATCGCGGGCGCGCGCACGGCGGAGGAAATCCTCTTCCGCGACCGGTTCCCTGACATGCTCGTGTGCACCGACGACGGCACAGCGGGGTACAGGGGATTCCCCACCGAACTGCTGGAGCGGACCCTGGATCGCGATACGGTGAAGACCGTCTGCGCGTGCGGGCCCGAGCCGATGCTGCGAGCGGTCTTCGAAATGTGCGAGAGGCGAAAGGTGGAATGCCAGGTCGGGCTGGAACGCTACATGAAGTGCGGCATAGGTGTCTGCGGTCATTGCAGTTGCGGCGACCGCCTCGTCTGCCGCGATGGTCCGGTCTTCGACTCCTCGGCGCTCAGGACCATGGCCGACTTCGGGCGCACGGCGCGACTGAAGGACGGCAGGGTGGTGAGCATAGAGGAGTACGCGACCTGGTGCAGCGTCTGAACTGCGGTGAGTTATCACTTTGTCGGACTCGCCGGCATCGGGATGAGCGCGCTCGCTCAGATAGTGCGCGCGCGGGGAGATGCGGCGAGCGGCTCGGATCGCTACTTCGACCGCGGGGAGATGCCTGAACGGAGGGGCAAACTCGCCGCGCAGGGGATACGGATAGTCCCACAGGACGGATCGGGCGTCCACCCGGGGATCAGGCACTTCGTCGTCTCCAGCGCTATCGAGGAGGACAACCCCGATTGCGTCAAGGCACGGCGCCTGCATCTGACACCCATACACCGTTCAGCGCTTCTCGCCGCGCTGTTTCACGAGCGTGCGCGGCGCGTCGCTGTAACGGGCTCGTATGGCAAGACCACCATCGCAGCGATGATCGGGTGGGGACTGGAAACGGCAGGTGAGCGCCCGCTGATCGTGGTGGGCGGAATCATGCGCAACTTCGAGACGGACCAGGCCATAGGCAACGCCCACGCCGGAGGAGGGGACGTTGCCTGCATAGAGGCTGACGAGAGCGACGGCACCTGCGTGAACTACCGCCCGACTGTGGGAGTGATAACCGGATTTGCGCGCGACCACAAGGAGATCACGGAACTTCAGCAACTCTACACCTCGTTCGCGGAAAACACCACCGAGCACCTGGTGTTGAGCATGGAGGCGGCAGCCAGCCTGTTCAGTCTGGGCACGGCCCGGCGAACGACCTTCGGCCTGACCGACGGCGACGTGCGTGCGCGGCAGGTGCGGTTCAGCGCGCGGGAGGTGCGGTTCAGCGTCGGGAACTCGCGCTTTCGCCTGCATCAGATCGGCCCGTTCAGCGTGTTCAATGCGCTCGCGGCAATCGCCGCGCTCCGGCTCCTCGGCGTGCAGGATCGCGACATAGCGCGTGGCCTCCGGACCTTCGAGGGAGTTGCGCGTCACATGGAGCCGGTCGGGCGCGCGAGGGAGGTACGTGTCTACGACGATCTGGCGCACAACCCCAGCAAGATTGACGCGGCGATCGAGGCGGCTCGGCGGGCGGGCGCCCGCGGCGTCAAGGTGATCTTCCAGCCGCATGGCTTCGGTCCGGCCCGGTTCATGCGTCGGGAACTGGCGGAGATGTTCAAGCGCGTCCTGTCCGACTCCGACCGTGCGTACCTGCTGCCCATCTACTATGTCGGCGGGAGCGTGCAGGCAGATATCTCCTCCGACGATCTGGCCCGCGATGCCGGAGACCTGGGAGCGCCCGTCGAATCGGTCGCGGACCGCAAAGAGGTCGTGGAGCGCGTGATCCGCGATGCCAGACCCGACGATGCGATAATCGTGATGGGAGCGCGTGACGAATCGCTATCCGCGCTCGCGAGGCAGATTCTCGACCGCCTCGCGCCGCGCCCGGGAGGCGACCGCGTGGGATATTCGACTTGACGGCGGATGCGCGCAATGGTTATCTGCGTTGGTCGTTGTCGTCTCCGAGTCCCGCGTGCGACATGCACCGCGTCCGGTTGCTCGCGGGCCCTGGCTATCCCAGGACAAGAATGAGCATATCGGATCATCGCACCTGGAACGGTCCACGGGCCGCGGCCCTGTCAGCGTTCGCCGCGCTCTGCGTGGTGGCGTGTTGCATCGCCGCTGGCGCACCGCCGGCGGAGCGGAGCAGGGCTGAGCGCCTCATCGAGCGCGCGGTCGGAGCGCCCATATGGCTGACGTTTCCACTCATCATCCTCGCGACGTTCATCAGCGAGGACATGACCTGCATCAGCGTCGGCCTTCTGGCGGCGCGCGGGGACATGCGGCTGAGCACCGGCATGCTCGGCTGCTTTTTGGGGCTGTGGGTCGGAGACGTGATGCTCTACTGGGCCGGGCGGCTACTCGGACGGCCATTCCTGAAGCGCGCGCCGATCCGGTGGCTCATGTCGGAGGCCGACGTTGACCGCTGCTCCGCGTGGCTGGAGGAGCGCGGCGCCATTGCCGTCTTCCTCGGTCGCTTCCTGCCGGGCAGCCGTCTCCCGACCTATTTCGCGGCGGGACTCCTGAAGACGAATTTCCCGAAATTCGCCCTCTACTTCTTCCTCGCCGTCTCCGTGTGGGTTCCGCTCCTCGTCGGCACGGCACGGATCGTCGGCGAGCCGGTGATGAGTTACCTCAAGCATATACGTCAGCACCCGGTCATCAGCGTGCTGACGGGCCTCCTGATCTTCCTGGTCCTCTACAAGATCGTCCTTCCGCTATTGAGCCGGAGAGGCAGGCGCCGCCTGGCAGGGGCGTGGAACCGCATCGTCCAGTGGGAGTTCTGGCCCTGGTGGTTCCTCTACATACCGGTCTTCGGCTGGATAATCCTTCTGGCCGTCCGGCACCGCAGCCTGACTGTTTTCACCGCGGCGAATCCCGGTATGCCCCACGGCGGTTTCGTGGGAGAATCCAAGTACGAGATTATGCAGCGGGTCGCCGCGGCCTGCGACTGCGCCGCCCGCACTCATCTCGTCAGGCCGGCCGAGGACCCGGAGCAAGCCTTCCGCGAGGCGAAGGAGTTCATGGCATCGAACGGCCTGGACTACCCCGTGGTGCTGAAGCCCGACGTGGGGCAGCGGGGGTTCCGTGTCCGGGTAGTCCGGTCCGACGAGGAGATGCGCGATTACCTTCGCTCGAATCCCCGCCGCACACTCGTTCAGGAATACGTTCCGGGCGTGGAGTTCGGCATCTTCTACGTGCGGTATCCGGGAGAGGATCGCGGCAGGATATTCTCGATCACCGAGAAGCGGCCGCCTGTGCTCGTTGGCGATGGATGGCACAACATCGAACAGCTCATCCTGCGCGATAACCGTGCGGTGTGCCTCGCGAACGTTTACATCGAGGCGAATGCTTCGCGACTGTACCAGGTCCCGAGGCTCGGCGAACTCGTGCAACTGGTCGAGATAGGCAACCACGCGCGCGGCTGCATCTTCCTCGACGGGGCCCGACTGAGGACGAGGGCGCTCGAGGACGCGATAGACGGCATCAGCAAGCGCATCGAGGGTTTCCACTTCGGGCGATACGACCTTCGCACACCATCCGAGAAGGACCTGATGGAGGGACGCAATTTCAAGATAATCGAGTTGAACGGCGTGACGAGCGAGGCGACGCACATTTACGACCCGCAATACGGTCTGGGCACCGCCTACCGCACACTCTTCCGGCAATGGAAAATGGCCTTCGAGATCGGGGCACTGAACCGCAGACGCGGTGTCCGGCCGACCCCGTTGCCCGCGCTCCTGCGGCAGATCCTGCGACACTTCTTCGGCCGTCGCGAGGGGGTCTGACGATCTCCGGCTTCAGGCGATGATCGAGAGACGGTCCCGGAACACCTCCCCCTTCATCGGTCTGCCGCTCGTGTACGCGGCTATGTCATCGGCGATGAACTCCCCGACGCGCCGGAAGTTGTCCGCTATCATCCCTGCCATGTGCGGCGTCAGTATCACGTTCGGCAACCGCCGGAGTTCATGATCGGGGGGTGGGGGCTCGGGCTCCGTGACGTCCAGACACGCGATGAAGTTGCCCTTGCGCAGTTCGGCCACCATCTCGTCCTGGTTCACGATGATGCCCCTCGCCGTATTGATAAAGACCGAACCGGGCTGGAAAAGCGCGAAGTGCCGTCCGCGGATCATACCCTTCGTTTCCTCCGTCGCCGGTGCATTGAGGCTCACCACGCGACAGCGCGAGAAGATCTCATCGAGGCTGTCAACCTTCGTCGCGCCCAGCGCCCTGGCCTCCTCGGCCGTGCAATATGGGTCGTAAAGGAGCACGTTGCAGCCGAAGGGCTGGAGCAGTCGGATGAGGTGGCGTCCGACCCCGCTCGCCGCTATCACGCCGACGTTTTGTTTGTAGATCTCCAGAGGAGGACCGAAGAAGTCCATCTTCTCGCGCCATCCGCCGCGACGAACCTGTTCGGCGAGCCACGGGACGCGCTTCGGGATGGTGAGGATCAGGCCGAGGCAGAACTCCGCCACGCACTGTCCAATGGCCGGCGCGGCGCTCGTGACCCGCACACCCCTGCGCCACGCCGCATCCGAAACTATTGGCTTGACGGTTCCGGCGGCGTGCGCGATGAGTTCGAGTCCCCGCGCCGCCGACACGATCTCCTCGTCGAGCATCGGTGTACCCCAGGAAGTCACCACGATCTGTGCATCCCGCACGTGCGAAAGCAAGAACTCCCTGGTCACCTCCCTCGGCGGAGCAACCTCCGCCACACGGCACAGCCGCGAGATGCGGGACAGCACATCCTGCGGGAAGATCTTATCGAACCGTTCACATGGCATCGCGTAAACGAGGGTCTTCATTCGTGGATACCTTTCAAGAACCGATGCATCGAAACGGCTCGGTAGTATAACAGAAATCGCGCGGTACGAGGAAGCCGGCCGTTGACACGAGGGGGTCCCATGCCTATGCTCCCGATGCGGCCGTAGAGGAAGTGCGCCATGATCGAGATTGACGGTGCGGCGGGTGAGGGCGGTGGGCAGATCCTGCGAACTGCTCTGGCGCTGTCTGCCCTGACGGGCAAGCCCTTCGAGATGTTCCGCATCAGGGCGAACCGGCCGCGGCCAGGTCTCCGGCCGCAGCACCTCGAGAGCGTGAAGGCGGCTGCCCGCGTGTGCAGCGGGCGCGTGGAAGGCGCTGCGGAGGAGTCGGATCGCCTCCGTTTCATCCCGGGGAGCCTCCGTCCCGGACGCCACAGGTTCGAGATCCGCACCGCGGGCTCGGCGTGCCTCCTGTTGCAGACAATCTACCTTCCGCTGGCGTTCGCGCGGGGTGAGTCACGGGTCGAGATCCGCGGCGGAACCCACGTGCCGTGGAGTCCATGCTTCGACTATCTCCGGCTCCAGTGGGCGCCGTGGCTCGCCAGGGCAGGGGTTTCGGTATCGTTGAGAATGAAACGGGCGGGGTTCTACCCACTCGGCGGTGGCGAGATGCAAGCGGAGATAGAACCCGTCGGGGCGATTCGCCCTATCCGTTGCGTCAACCGCGGTCGGCTCGTGGCCCTCAAGGTTTTCTCCATCGTCGCGAACCTGCCCGATCACGTCGCCGATCGGCAGGCGGAGCGGGTCTGCCACCGACTGGAGCGGAGGGGCTACAAGGTGGCCACCGAGTTCGGCCGTGTGGAGTCGCCGGGCCGGGGCTCGTTCGTGGCGGTGACGGCAACGTTCGAGGACGGCGCCGCCTGTTATACGGCGCTCGGGGCGCGCGGCAAGCCCGCGGAGAAGGTCGGCGATGAGGCAGGCCGGGCGATGGAGGCGTTCCTGGAGAGCGAGGCCGTCATGGACGAGTACCTCGCGGATCAGATCCTCCTGCCTCTTTCGCTCGCTCCGGGAGAATCGGAGTACACCACGCCGGCGGTTACGGGTCATTTGACTACGAACGCCGACGTGATCCGGCGGTTCCTCGGCGCGGAGATCGAGATCGAGGGGGAGCAGGGCGAACCCGGTCGCGTGCGAGTGCGAGGCCGGGCCGACCACCTCGGCGACTCGCCGGCCGCGCCATGTTGAGGTGCGGTGGAGGCGAACGACAGGGGCGGGGGAAAACTTCAGGGGTTGCTTGCGTAGAGCGACTCGATGAAACCGGTGTCCACGTCGCCCTGGCGATATCGCTCGTTGCCGAAGATGGCCCTGTAAAGGGGGATGGTGGTCTTGATGCCCTCGATGATAGTCTCGTCGAGGGCGCGGCGCATCAAATTGATCGCCTCAGGCCTCTTTTCGGCGTGCACGATGAGTTTTCCTATCAGCGGGTCATAATACGGGGGAACCGTGTATCCGGAGTAGATGTGGGTATCCATCCGAACGCCAGGGCCGCCCGGGGGATTGAAGAACTTCACGGTGCCGGGCGAGGGCTTGAACCCATCATCGGGGTCCTCGGCGTTGATGCGGCACTCGATGGCCACTCCCCTGTTCTCGATGCGGCTCTGTTTCAGGCGTATCTTGCCACCGCTGGCGATGCGAATCTGCTGATACACCAGGTCCAGCCCCGTGACCATCTCTGTGACGGGGTGCTCGACCTGGAGTCGGGCGTTGACCTCGATGAAGTAGAAGCGATGGCGGTGGTCAACGAGGAACTCGACAGTGCCGGCGTTGACGTAGTTCACGGCGTTGGCGAACTTGATGGCAGCGTGAGTGATCGCGTCGGCGACCCGCGACGGCAGGTTGGGTGGGGGCGATTCCTCGACAAGTTTCTGATGGCGACGCTGGAGGGAGCAGTCGCGCATGCCGAGGTGAACGCAGTTGCCGTCGCTGTCCCGAAGGATCTGGACCTCGATGTGACGGGCGCGCTCGATGTATTTCTCGACGTAGAGCGAGGGGTCCTTGAAGGCGGCCTCCGCCTCGCGCTGGGCGAGAAAGAAATTGTTGCGGAGCGTCATGTCGTTATGGGCCACGCGCATCCCCTTGCCCCCTCCCCCGCCCGCCGCCTTGAGGATGACCGGGTAGTCTATCTTTCTCGCCACGGCAATGGCTTCCTCGGGGGTCTGGACGATTCCATCGCTCCCCGGGACTGTCGGGATCTTGTTCTGTTTGGCGACCTCGATGGCCTGGGCCTTGTTGCCACAGAGTTTTATCACCTCCGGGGGCGGGCCGATGAAGCGGATATTGCTGCTCTCGCAGACCTCGGCGAAGTGGGCGTTCTCGGCCAGAAACCCGCACCCGGGGTGGATGGCCTCCACGTCGGTTATCTCGGCCGCGGAGATGATCCGGGGGATGTTGAGGTAACTCTCGCTGCTGGGGCCCGGTCCTATGCACACGGCGTAGTCGGCGAGGCCCAGGTACAGCGCGCTCCTGTCGGCCTCGGAATAGACGACGACCGTCTCGATGCCGTGTTCCTTGCACGTCCGAATGATGCGCAGGGCGATCTCGCCCCGATTGGCGATGAGGATCCTGGAGAACATGACCTCGCTACGTAGAGGGACTCTTCCGCAAGACCATGAGCGGTTGGCCGTATTCGACGGCTTCGCCGCTTTCCACGAGAATCTGTACGACCTCCCCCTCCGCCTCGGCCCGGATCTCGTTCATGACCTTCATGGCCTCGATGATGCAGACGACCGTATCAGGAGTGACGCGGTCGCCGACGGAGACGAATGGTTCGGCGTCGGGTGCGGCCGCGCGGTAGAAGGTGCCGACCATCGGCGAGCGTATCTCGATCCGGTCCTCCGGTGCCACGGCCTCGGCGGCGCCGGCGGAGGTCGCGGTGGGCGCCGGATTGCCCGCCTGGGCTACAGCCGGCGATGGAACTGGGACGGGGACATGAAGCGGACCCGCGCCCCCCTTCCGCAGTTTGATCCGCGTGCCCCCCTCCTCGACCTCGATCTCGTCCAGGCCGTGCTCTTCCATCAGTTCAAGGAGTTTCAGAACCTCTTTGAGGTCCATCGTCGGTTCCGCTCCCAGAAAGGAAACGGGCTCCGCCGCGCTCCAGGGTCAGGCCGTGGAGACGCGCGTGACGTAGGTGCCGGTGCGGGTATCCACCTTCACGACGTCGCCCTCGCTCACGAAGAGCGGGACCTGTATGACGGCGCCGCTCTCGAGCGTGGCGGGTTTCGTCGCCCCGCTGACCGTGTCTCCTCGTACGCCCGGCGCGGTTTTCACCACCTTAAGTTCGACGAAGTTGGGTACGTCAACCTTGACTGGCTTGTTCTCGTGGAAGGTTATCATCACCTCCATGTTCTCGACCAGGAACATCTCCCTGCCGGCGATGAGTTCCTTGTCGAGCGCGATCTGGTCGTACGTCTCCATGTCCATGAAATAGTAGTGGTGGCCGTCGTTGTAAAGATACTGATGCGGCCGCCCCGCCAGGATCGCAAGTTCCACCTTCTGTTCCCCTCGCCACGTGTGGTCCAGGACCTGGCCCGTGTTGATATCTTTGAGTTTCACGTGAACGAAGGTGGGGCCCTTGCCGGGCTTTACGCGTTCGTACTCGGTGATGAGACAGAGTCGGCCATTGTGGATGATCGTCTGGCCGGCCCGCATGTCGTTGGTGGATATCACTCCCACGTCGCTCGTCCTCGAATCATGACAGTCGAATGAGGAGGTCTTCGGGCGATCTTGTCAGGGATGACAGCACCTCGTGGCCCTGGCGCGTAACCAGTATGTCATCCTCGATGCGCACGCCGCCCCGGCCGGGCAGATAAAGGCCCGGCTCGACGGTGCAGACCATTCCTGGCCGAAGGACATCGCCGCCGAGCCTCCCGAGGTTGGGGCTCTCGTGTACAGCGAGTCCCAGGCCGTGGCCCAGCCCGTGCGTGAAGAACTTATTGTGACGACGGGCCTTGAGAAAGGCCCGCACGCAACGGTCCACGGTGGATGTCGGCCGCCCGGGGCGGATCTGCGAGATACCTTTTCGCTGTGCGCCCAGACATATGTCGAGCAGCCGCTCGAATGATTCAGGGATTCTACCCATGAAGACCATGCGTGTCAAGTCGCTGTGGTACCCATCCACACGCGCCCCCCAGTCCACTATGATGGCGTCGCCACTTTCGACCCTGCGCTCGGTCGGCGTGGCATGCGGCAGAGATGTCCGCGCGCCCGCAGCGACGATGGTCGGGAATGCCGGCGACTCCGCTCCCAGTTCCAGCATCTCGTCCTCGAGAAGCCGTGCGATCGCCCGTTCCGTCAGCCCGGGGCGCAACTGTGGCAGCGTGCGCAGGAACGCCTTCTCCGCTATCCTTATTGCCCGGCGGATCAGCGCCACCTCGCCCACGTCCTTGATGATACGCAGGTCCTCCACGACTCGCCTCGTCGGGACCATCTCGACGCGCCCCAGCGCCTTCCTGAGATCCTCCGCCTGGGCGACCGAGATCGCTTCCGCCTCGACCCCCAGGCGCCCGGATCCATCTCTGCGCACGAGACGTCCGACGCTCGCCATGAGTCCTCCCTGGCGGGAAACGACCCGCACGCCACAGGTTTCCGTTCCCGCCTGTTCCACATAGCGGCCGTCGGTCACCAGGGTGGCGGATTGGGCCGATACAATCAGCGCGCTGTCGTCGCCCGTGAAACCCGTAAGATATCTGACGTTTTCCCTGCGCATCACGAGCAGGGCGTCCACGCCAGTTCTCTCGAGGTGGCGAACGAGGCGCGAGCGGCGCTCGCGGTACCAGTCACGCAAACTTATCTCTCCTCCGGGCGAGGTTCGCCGGCGCAAGCTGCTGCAGCAGCACCCGCGAGAAGGCGCTCCAGACCCGGCTTCAAGGGCCCCGTCCAGCAGAGATGAAGATGCATCTCCGCCTCGTATCCGCCGCGTAGCATCTCCTGACTGTCGAGCGCGTAGCCGGAATAGCCGTTGGTATAACCCATCACGACTACCCTGGCGGGCGCGAGGGCCCGCTCTATCTCGTGGCCCACAACGTGCGAGGGTTCGGCATCGAGGCCCACAAGGACCAGGTCGCGAGCGAGTCGCACTGTCTGGACGCGGAAGTCGTTGTAGTCCGGTATGCTCTCGCCTGCATCCAGCCGGGCGAGACAGGCCTGGGCGTACCTGCGCTCCCAGCGGTTCCCCCGGTCCCTCAGGCGCTGGAGATCAACACGATCCGTCCAGGTCAGCTCGCATGGCGCGCGAACGCGCCGGACGTCGCCCCGCAGCACGAGGTCGGTGACGGGCGTCAGTGCCCTGCCGACGATCGCATGGAGCGTCTGGGCGAGAAGGGCTCGCCCCATGGCAGGCAGGGCATCGTAGGGCTGATGGACGAATGAATCGCCTTTCGCGATGTGTCTGGGATTCGCATCCGCGCCCGCGCCCTGAAGGAAGAAGGGCACCACCCGGTCACCGAGCGCCGCGCTCGCGGCAGCCCGCCAGGCCCCGGGAAAATCGGCCGTCACGTTGTGTCGTGTGCCAGTCGTCACCGGATGGCAGGCCATCTTCAGGCCCAGGGCCGCCAGGTTCCGCGTGTGGTCCATGACGAGGAGCATCTGCAGGCGGTTGTCGGTCGCACCCGTGGGGTTCGGCGCGAGGAGTATCTCGTTGCCACTCGGTCGCCGCCTGTTGCACGGGAAGTCGGTCGTCCCCTCAGCGTACCACAACGTTCCTTCGCTCAGACGCCTCACTGCCTCCCGGGTCGTCTGCACCACGCGTTCGAGAAGCAGCGCCGTGTAGGCGCGCTCGGCGTCGCCATACATCTCGGAGAGGCAGAGGAAAGGTATCGCGATCAGCGGCCCTCCGTGGGTGTGAGATGCGTTCAGGAGGACGTTCTCCGGCGGACAGCCCGCTGCGTCACCGACCCGATCGAGCCAGTTCCCGATCGTCCCGTCGCCGGGAAAATTGAGTATGTCGGCTGCGCCCAGCACCATGCGCCTGCCATCCTCCTCGAGCACCAGCGCAGTGAAGGTGAGCGAATCGTTTACGGAGTCGAACACGTCCCTGCGCGCGCAGAAGCCGGAGAGGCGAAGCGGGGCGGTGGGCGTGATGTCGCAGGTCGCGATGCCGAACCGCATTTCACTCGCCTCCAGCACCAGAGCCGGACCGCCCTCCCCCTACATGCGAGCCCGAGGGCACGGAATGACCGCCTCCGCGAACAGGGTCTCGAGGCCCGGCTTCAGCGGACCGCTCCAGCAGTGATGGATATAACTGGTCGTCTCGTATCCCCCGCGCGCCATTTCGACGGAGTCCGGCGCATATCCCACGCAACCGTTCGTGTAGCCCAGGAGAATCGCTCGCGCCGGCGCCACGGCCTCCTCCACAGCAAAGCCGAGCGCCAGGAGAGGCTCGGCATCGAGGGTTATGATAGCAAAATCTTCGTTCAGCCAGATCGTATGGACGTGGAACTCGACGTGGTCCGGGACCCGCTGGCCGGCGTCAAGTCTGCGTATCGCCTCCTCCGCGTAAAGCCTCTCGTAGCGGTTGCCCGTGGCAAGGATGCGCTCGAAGTCTCTGCGAGTGGTGAACCTGGGCTCGCATGGGGCCGCGACGACGCGTCGGCCTCCCTCCAGGAGCACGTTATCGAGGGGTACGAGCGACTTGCCGGTAAGGACATGAAGGGTCTCGGCACAGAGTTCCCAACCGATATCCGGCAGAACCGCGTGAGGCCGATAGACCCACCTATCTCCCTCACGGGCATGGCGGGGTCGCGCGTCTGCGCCCGCCCCCTGGAGGAACACAGGTACCACGGTTTCGCCGAACGCGCGTCGCAGCGCGGTGCGCCATGCGCCCGGGTAGTCGGCGGTGATCAGATGCTGTGCACCGGTCGTCACCGGATGGCATGCCATTCGCGCAATCACCGCCCGCACCGCGCCGGCCACGTCCCTCAATACAAGTACCTGGAGCCGGTCATCCACCGGACCTCCGGGGTTGGGAGCGTTCTCGATCCTTCCATTGACGAGCGCACGGCGGTTCATGGGCAGGCTCGTCTTTCCCGCCCCGTACCAGAGCGACCCCTCGACCATGTTCCCGGCGGCCGCCCGGGTCGCGCTCACGACCCGCTCGCGGAGATATTCCCCGTAGCGGGCCGTCGAGCCACCGTCATCCAGGTGACGGAAAAACAGGTAATGATTGGGGGTCATCGGTCCCCCATGGGTGTGGGAAGCGTTCAGGATGACGCGGTCGGCGGGGCAGCCCGCCGCCTGCGAGACCTCCTCGATCATGCTCTCGATGGAGCCGTCGTTGGGGAAACTGCAAAGGTCCGCCGCGCCGAGCAACATGCGCCTGCCGCGCTCCTCGAGTATGAGGGCCGTGAAAGTGACCGGATCGTTCACACCATCGTAGAAGTCAGTTCTCGCCCCATAGCCGTGCATGAGCGTGGGGAACGGCGGCGTCACGTCGCATGTGGCGATGCCGAAGCGCATATTGTCATTCCTCCGTGATCCGTTTCCTCCGCATCCTGGCGCAGGACCGGTCCAGCCGACATGACCGCGAACACCGCGGAACTTATCGCTTGTTCATAATTCGTGGTCGAGCGCACATCCCGGAGCCATGTCTCGACCATCAGTCGGGCTCTGGCCTGCTGTTCTTCACGTGACACGGGATTCATCCCCTGCACCGCAGGCTGAACGCCAAACACGCTGGCGAACAGGATGCCTCCGATTCGCTCCACTCCGGATTCCCAGGAAACAAAATATCAGAGCACGCGGATATGCGCAAGATGAGGTCATTGACACGGCCCCCGATGCATGGTTTGATACGTTGGTCCGGCACTGGGGAGGGTTGGCCCGTGGTACGCGTGAAGATATGCGGCATCACCGATGTAAAGGACGCGCGCCTCGCGGCTCGCCTCGGTGCGGACGCGCTCGGTTTCAACTTCGTTCCCGGTAGCCCGCGATATATCGAGCCAGCGCGCGCCAAGGCGATCATCGCCGCACTCCCGCCGTTCGTGTCCAGCGTCGGCGTGTTCGCTAACGAGGACCCCGACAGGATCATGGAAATCGCGCGGCTCTGCAACCTCGACGCGGTCCAGTTCCACGGCGAGGAGACCCCCGCGATGGTGGAGCGGGTGACGGGCATCCGACGCATAAAGGCGATCCGGGTGCGCAACGCCCGGGACATAGCCCGGTGCGCGCGCTATCGGGTGGACGCGTACCTCCTCGACGCCTACGTGCCGGGTATGCGGGGAGGAACGGGAAGGACGTTCAACTGGGAACTCGCCCGCCAGGCCGTCGAGTTCGGGCCCGTGATTCTCGCCGGCGGCCTCACACCCGAAAACGTGGAGGAGGCTGCCCGCATCGTACAGCCCTACGCGGTTGACACCGCCTCCGGGGTGGAGGTCGAGCCAGGGGTCAAGGACAAGAATCTCCTCGCCGAATTCATCTGGCGGGTGAAAAGCCTCGGCGTCTGACAGACGCGATGCGCCCCCTCCTCGACTCCACTCGGCAGCCTCCGGTCGCTGTAACCTCCATACGACCAAATGGTTGGAGAGCATCGCCGCTCGTTGGGCTGGCCGGTCGAGTCCCCATTCATTACGGTTTTTTAATCTTCGGTTAATCGCCGGCTCATGCATGGGATGTCATACTGGAAGCGTATCTGATTAGGGAAACGGCCGCACGGCCACAGGCGCAAGCGAGTTAGTCAGTGCCGATCTCCTGGCCGGACAAGACTGATGACGGACACCGCGAAGGAGCCTCGTTGCACGCGACGGAATGCACGCGTGCGGAGCCATATTCCCGCGGGATAGACGGGCCAGCATCGAAGTCCGCCTCCGGCGAACTCCTCCTGCTTCTTGTCCTCTCGGCACTCTTCTTTCTTCCGGGCATCCCGTCGCGCGATCTCTGGAACCCCGACGAGCCGCGCTACATGGAGGTCGCGCGCGAGATGGTCATGCTCCACGATTATGTGGTCCCGCGGCTGAACGGCGAACCCTATCCGGACAAGCCGCCCATGTTCTTCTGGCTCGCGGCTGGACTGTACAGGCTCGGGTGCGGCGTCAACTCCGGACGGTTCCTCGCTGCGATGGCCTCGATGGGTACGCTCCTCCTGACGTATATCCTCGCCCGGCGCTACTCCGGCGGACGTGCCGCCCTCTTCGCCGCTCTCTCGATCTTAACGGCGTTCCTTTTCGCAGCCACCTCGAGGATAGGCGTGATAGATCCTGTCCTGACGTTCTTCACGACCGGTGCTATCTTCTGCGGCCTGACGGCGATGGACGCTGGCTCGAAGAGACGATGGGCCTGGTGGCTCGCGGCGTATGCGTTGGCCGCATGCGGAGTCCTCACGAAGGGGCCCGTGGGGCTCGTGGTGCCGGCGATTGTGCTCACTGCGTGCGGGCTTGCGCTGCGCGGCAGGCTCTCTCCTGGCGGCTGGATACACGCCGCAGGTGCCGTGCTGCTGGTCGGTCTTGTCCTCGCATGGCTGGTGCCCGCCGCGATGCGCGGTGGCCCGGATTATGCCAGGACGCTCATCCTCCAGGTCAGGGGCTACGCTGCGGGGTCCGCCAGCCATCACAACCCATTCTACTATTATCTCCTCCTCGCACCGCTGATCCTTCTTCCCTGGACGTTCTTCATCGTTCCTGCTTTCTACTCGGCCGGTCTCGCGTGGCGAAGATCACGGGATGCAGCGGCGGTCGTCGGGCTGGCCTGGTTTGGCGCAGTGTTCGTGTTCTTCTCGCTCATGTCGAGCAAGCGCGTGGGGTACATCATGCCGCTGATGCCCGCGTTCGGCCTGCTGATGGGGCGATACTTCGAGGAGTCATGCCGGAACGAGCATCCGTGGCCGCGTGTCCACGATCTCCTCGCGAGGGCCCTCATCGGCGTCATGGGCGCCTTGCTGGGTCTGTGCATTCTGGCTGCACCGGCCACGCGGGCGATAATCGGCGCGCTGCCCTTGCACGATGCGACGCTGGTGAAGGAACTTCGAGATGCCGCGGGAGGGGTGTGGTTGCCGCTGATAATCGGCTCCGGGGCGGCTCTCGCGTGGCTTCTCGTGTCATGGCGCCGGAGGCGGACCAGGTCCCTTTTCGCGGTGATCGTCGGCGCGCTCCTGGCCGTCTCCTTGACAATGGATATCGTGCTCGTCCCCCGCGCGAACCGCTTCAAATCGGGACGCAACTTCGTCCTGAAGGCGAAGGATGCGATCCGCCAGGCGGAACAGGTCTGTCTTTACAGGAAGGACTTCGACGGGGTGTACAACATTTACACGGGGATCGTCTCGTTTCCGGTCCTCCTCGAGCCGCAGGACCTGAAGGCCGCGATGGCACGCGCTCAGCGGGTAGCGGTCATCGGACGCGATACGGAGATCGGCGACGTTCTCGGCATGCCGCCCCGCGTCGGCAGGATAGCCGCGATGTCGCGCGTAGGACACAGGAACATCGTGCTACTCGTGAACTGGCCGGAAGGCCAGCGGGAAGCGGAAAGGAATGACGAGGCGACCCGCCCGGCCCACCCGGAGACTGGTGACACGGAACGCCAGAGGAGGCCATGAGCGAATCGAGCCGGAACTTTCAGTGGTGGTACCGGCACCGGGGGTTGCTCGTTTTGCCTGCGGCTGCCGTCGCGGCGCTCTGCCGATGGCGCGAGACGGAATGGGATGCCCTCGTCTTCCCGCTCGGTGGCTCGCTGTTCGGCCTGGGGCTGGCTCTCAGAGTCTGGGCCCAGATGCACCTCCACTACCGCCTCAAGGTGCGGAAGGCCCTGACAACGACCGGACCATACGCCCACGTGCGGAACCCGATTTACCTTGGCAACATCATGATAATGGTTGGCCTGTGCGCGATGTGCGAACTGCTCTGGCTCTGTCCCCTGATAGCGGTTTACGGATTCGCAGTGTACAGCCTGGTGGTCAGGTACGAGGAATCTCATCTCCGGTCGAAGTATGGGGAGCGGTACCTCGACTACGCCAGTCGCACACCGCGCTGGATCCCGGTCGTCCGGCTGTCTCCGGGGCGGGAGCGCGGGCTCACCCGCACGTTCCTCTGGGCCAGCGTCGTCTCCGAGGTGCATCTACTCATGGTCCTGGCATTGCCACTTCTGAAGGAAGCCCTGTGAAGGAAGACTGCGCCAATTCTGATGGTGGCATCCGCGGCGGATGGAGAAAAAACGCGGCTCGCTCGGCCGTGGCGGTTCTCCTGCTCCTCCTCGCCGTCGAGGGGTATGCTTTTCTGACGTGCAGAGGGAATAACAGTCCGCTCCCGCCGCTCTTCGGCAATTTCGAGCGAATCAGGAACGTTCTGACGGCCAGGGGCGGCAGCGAAGACTTCTCGTTCATCGCGGTGGGCGATCTGCACGGCATGGGTTCGTTCGAGGGTCTGGCGAAAAGGATCCGGCATCTACAGCCAGATTTCGTGGTACTCCTGGGAGACTGCGTCTCCGACGGTTCCGACGACGCACATTTACACTTTCGCGCCGAGATTCCGGAATATCGCTTTACCTGCCCGGTCTTCTACGTGGTGGGCAACCATGACGTGGACGCCGAGCGTTTCACACTGGAGAAGTTCGAACGCACGTATGGCCCGAGCATGTTCTCCTTCGAGTTCCGTAACTGTCTCTTCATCGTCCTCCGGAGCATCGGCGACGAGGCCACGACGCGCGAGGCCATCGCCTTTCTCCAGCAGTACGATCGCGAGCGGCTGGCGAGATACCGGCACACGTTCGTTTTCCTCCATGTGCCACCACCCATCTCGCCCACCATCCGTTGCCTCGAGGCGACCGAGGGAGGGAAGTTGCGGGACGCCCTCGAAGACCTGGGGATAGAATACGTGTTCGCTGGCCACTACCACGGATATGGGCGCGTGGACCGCGGCCACACCCGGTACATAGTCACAGGTGGAGGAGGGGCGCGCCTGGACACGAGATCCTCCCCACAATTTCACCACGCAGTTCAGATAATCGTGACTTCCGGACGAGTCGAGGAGCGCGTGGTTCCCGGGGAGGAATACGTGGATATCGAGGATACTCTCGAGCGCGCAGCCTTCGTGCACTTCCTCCCGTTCACAAGGGCGCACACACTCGTCGTCGTGGCCCTCAACCTGGTCGCTGTCGGGCTGCTCGTCAGCATCGGCGCAGGATGGCTGCGTGGGTGGTGCGCCACGCATAGGGCACGCGATGATGGGTGTATGAGATAGGCGGGACGCGGAACGCGGTCCCACGGCCTTTGCGGGACCGTCCGGGGTACATTTCACGGGGGTAATCATGTCTAGCGGCGGGACGGGAACGAGTGGCGCCGGGCGCAGGAACGTCCGAGGCCGCACATCGGGGCACGATGTGTCGGGATACCAGATATCGTCTTACTTCTGCGGAATCCCCGATATGCATTACTGGGAGGCCCGAATGGAGACGATAAGACGGGTGCGTTCCCGCAGGGACGAACTCACCGCTGGGGTCTCCGACACGGATGCGACAGGGCATGGCGGCGCGCCACCCAATCTGCCTCGCGGCAAGTGGGCTCTGCGACTCCTTGCGGTGCTCGGCGTGGTGGCCATTGTCGCGGCCGCGGCATGGTCGGCAGTGACCCTGCACGACAGGTACGAGTTGCATTTCGGATGCGTCGAACGGGGCGTCCTTTATCGTTCCGCACAACCAGACCGCCACGACCTCCAGCGACTCTGGAAGACCTACGGGATACGTACGATAGTCAACCTCCGGTCGTCGAGCGACGTGCGTGAAGACCGAGAAGCGCAGGATGAGGTACTTTATGCACGCGGCAACGGAATCAGGTTCGTCAACATCTCGTTCAATGAACTCGGGCCAGACGCAGCGTCGGAGGCATTCCTCAAGATCATGGAGGACAGGACGAACTGGCCCGTTCTAATCCACTGCGCGGCGGGGAAGGAACGCAGCGGCGTGCTGGTTGCCGTCTATCGCATCGCGATCCAGGGATGGACGTTCGATCGCGCCCTCAAGGAGATGATCGCATACGGCTTCGAGCCCGCCAAGCAGGCCGAGATGACGCGTTTCGTGAGAGATTACGCATCGCGTCGCGCCCGTGAAACTACACACTGAGGGCAGCGCAAGGCCCGGAGTGGCGGCAAAGCCCACGCTGCCCTAGCAGTTGACGCCGTTCCTCTCCGGTCGTATTCTCATGGCGATGTTGCGCCTGCCGGGGCTTTAGGATGCTAGGGCGGGGTTCGGAACGCCTCGCCTGCGTCGTTTTTCGGGGCGGAGGATGCCCTGCGGAGCATGCCGAACGAACGCACTCCCACATGGATGTCGTCAGGAGGTGTCCACATCCTGGCGCTTCTCCTGGCAGGCTCGGTAGTATTCCTGCCGAATCTGGGGCAGGAACTGCACGTTGACGGTCGCGAGGCGCGGCATGCGGAGATCTCGCGCGCGATGGTGGAGACCGGTGACTACCTGGTTCCGTCCGTGTTCGGCAGACCTTACATTGACAAGCCGCCACTGTACAACTGGTGCGCGGCCGCTCTCTTCAGGCTCACGGGGAGGGTCACTTTCGCGCTGGCGAGGCTGCCGAGCGCCGTTGCCGCCATCGCCGCGGCACTTGGCATTTATGTTCTCGGGCGACGCTGGTTCTCGCCCCGGGCGGGCATCGTCGCTTCCATTGTGTGGATGACCTCCTGGCTAGTTATCGAATGGGGACGTCTCTCGCGGATGGACATGATGTTCGCCACCCTCGTACTCTACGCGCTGGTTCTCGCCGACATAGCGGCGCGTGCCCGCGCCGGCTGGCGGAGGTCCATGGTCTGCCTGGGGTCCGCGGCCCTCGTCGGAGCGGCCACCATGTCGAAGGGACCGCTCGCGCTTTTCTTCTTTGCAGTGGGCCTTGTCGGAATATGGCGTGCAAGGCGCGGCCGCTGGATTCCCTCCCCGTTCCTCCTCTCGGGGGCCATACTCGCGTCCCTCGCTGCGTTGGGGGGATGGCTCTGGCTCGCCGAGCGGGGGCACCCCGGACACTTTCGCGCGCTCTTCGACTACCAGTTCGGCCAGGGCTTCGTGGAACATCCGAAGAGGCAATTCCTCTACTTCGATCAACTGCTCTTGCGTACGGCCCCGTGGGGGATCTTCGCCGCTGGAGCTAGCAGGTGGGTCTTCCGCGACTGGAGGCGCAACGGCTTCACCTGCGAGTCCGTCCCCGCGTTCGTACTCATCGTCTGCCTCGTGGTGATGACGATCGTGCAGAACAAGCGCGCGCACTACATACTGCCTGCCCTACCGATGTGGGCGCTGTTCCTGGGCGGTTTCATTGACCGGGCGGTGGCCCGCCGGACGCAGTCCGCGCCAGCGGGCGAGGGCACCCCTGCGGACCCGCCAGCGTGGGGTTTCGACTGGCCGCTCAGGGTGGCCCTGATCGGCCTCTCGATCGTGGGGTTGCTCTCGCCATTCGCTTGGTGGACCTTCGCCCGCGGGGGACGACTCGCCGGCACCGCGGTGAGTGTGACGGTCGCTGTTGTCGCTGGTGTGGGGGCCGCATTCGCATGGCGCGGGAAGGCCTCTCGCGCGTTCCTGATGTTCATCGTGGCGCTGGTCGTCGGGTTCGCATCCGTCTATCCGCTGGTGTTGCCTCATTTCTACAGAGCGTCGCCCGACGGGGCCGCGGTGGCCAGCATAGCAAGGGCCGTTCCTGCCGGAATCCCGGTGGCGGATTATGGCGTGAGGAACGAATACCTCTCCTTCAAACTGAACCGCCACATCGTCCACGTCGGAACCATCGAGGACCTAATCCGGTTTCTCGCTGCGCAACCGCGGTGCTGCGTGCTTATTCCGACCGACCGTGTCCCCGCGCTCGTGGAAAAGGCCGCGCGACCAGTCCGGGTATTGTGCACGTGCCGGCTCGACAAGGACGAGGTCAGCGTTGTCCTCTCCGACCCGGAGGCCGAATCGCGGGCGCAGGACGGATGAACTACATGAGGCGATGACATGAAAGTCCCGTTCGTTGACCTGAAAAGGACGCACGATCCGGTCCGTGAAGACCTTCACCGCGCAGCGATCGAGGTCATAGATAGTGGCCGTTACATCGGCGGTGAGGCGGTGAGCAGGTTCGAAAGCGAGATGTCCGCCACGCTCGACGGGCAGGAGGTATGCGGCGTCTCGTGCGCGACGATGGGGCTTTTCTCGGCCCTGAAGGCCTGTGGGATCGGACCGGGTGACGAGGTCATCACGACGGTCCACACCGCCATCGCGACCGCAGAGGCAATCTCGCTGACAGGCGCGCGTGTCGTCTTCTGCGACCTGGAACCCGGCTATTTCTTCCTCAGCCCGGGCGAGGTCGAGCACAGGATCACCGCGCGCACGCGCGCGATCATACCTGTCCACCTCTACGGCCAGCCCGCGGACATGGACCCGATCCTGGACTTAGCCGCGAGACGCGGCCTGATCGTTATCGAGGACTGCGCACAAGCACAGGGGGCGAGGTACCGTGGGCGGCCCGTGGGAACACTGGGAGACCTCGCGGTCTTCAGTTTCTTCCCCTCGAAGAACCTGGGCGGATTCGGCGACGGAGGGGCGGTCACCGGCCGCGACAGGGACCTGGTGAAGCGGGTCCGGGTGTTCAGCGATCACGGACGCGAGTCGAAATATCTCCACCTGATCGAGGGCATCAACAGCCGGCTCGACGCCATCCAGGCGGCGCTCCTGCGGGTCCTCCTCCCCCGGCTGGAGGACTGGAATGCCCACCGGCGCGCCGCTGCCGGCTGGTACGCGGAGGGTCTCGCGCCGCTGAGTCAGGTTGTGATTCCCGCGGTCCTGCCCGACACGTTGCCAGCGTATCACCTCTACGTCGTGCTCGTCCCGGACCGCGACGCGCTCCAGAAGTACCTGGAGGAGAACGGGATCGGCACGGGCGTGCATTACCCGCGACCGCTGAACCTCCAGCCCGCCTACGAGCACATGGGACATAAGGAGGGCACCTTCCCCAGGGCCGAATACGCGTGTCGCCACATGCTGTCGCTGCCGATGCACTCCTCGATCACGCGCGAGGAGGTTGACTACGTGTGCCAGACGATCCGGCGTTTCTTCGAGGAGCACCGAGACGCGAGGGGCGAGGCATGACTCGATCCGACGAACGCCATCTCGACCTCTCCGTCGTCATCCCCGTCTTCAACGAAGAGGAGAACCTCGAGCCACTCATCGCCGAACTCGAACAGGTCCTCGGCGCACTCGGACGCACTTTCGAGGTGATCTGCGTGGACGACCGAAGCACCGATGGCAGTCTCGACGTCCTGCGCCGACTCCAGGTCGGCCGGCCGTATCTCCAGGTCGTCGCCCACCGAGTCAACTGCGGGGAGAGCGCAGCCCAGGCAACCGGATTCCTCCATGCGCGGGGCGAAGTGGTCCTCACGATGGATGCCGACCAGCAGAACGATCCCGCGGACATTCCGGCGCTCCTCGCGGCGCTGGACAGCAAGACAGCCGCCGTCTGCGGCGTCAGACGGAAGCGCGAGGACTCCCTCCTCAGGCGCATCTCGTCGCGGATCGCCAACGGCTTCAGGAATCTCGTGACCGGAGACCGCATTGCCGACGCGGGGTGCACCTTCCGGGCAGTCAGGCGCGAAGCGCTCCGCGAGGTTCCAGTCTTCAACGGCCTCCATCGTTTTCTCCCCACCATACTGCGCTGGCAGGGCCATCGCGTGAAGGAAATCCGCGTCAACCACCGCCCGCGCACGCGCGGAAAATCCAAATATGGCGTATCCAACAGGCTCTGGCGCGGCATAGGCGACTGTTTCGCCATGCGCTGGTATCGAACGCGATGTGTCCCCTGCAACCGGACCGCGGCAGAATGAATGAAGGCCAGAAAGAGCCTTGCGCAGGATTCGAGGGGGGAGCGTGCAGCCCCGATGGTGCGCCCGACTCATCCGCGGAGACCGCAGTCCGTCCGGTGAGCAAGGCGCTGATCGTGTTCGGGGTTCTCCTCGCGGCGCTTCTCGTGGTACATCTCACCCCCTTGAAGGCGCTCCTGTCGCGGGGTCATGAGGCGGTGCGCACTTTCCGGGACCTCGGATGGATCGGGCCGGCGCTATTCATGTTCACCGTCACGGCGCTCGTGGCGATAGGCGTCCCCCGGCTCATATTCTGCCCCATAGGGGGCCTGGCATTCGGATTTCTCGGCGGACTACTGTGGACGCAACTGGCGACGCTGGTCGGGTCCTACGCCACGTTCGCGTTTGTCCGCTGGGGTGGTCGGCCGTACGTGGTGCACAGATGGCCATGGCTGGACCGCTACGCGGCGCGCGTCAAGGAGCACGGCATCGTCAGCGTGATACTGATGCGCCAGGTCCCCGTGAGCGGTCTCATCATCAACGTCATCCTCGGCCTTACGCACGTCGGCCACGCGGAGTTCCTCGTCGGGACGGCGATCGGAGGTCTGCCCGAAGCCATCCCGATGACTCTCTTGGGCGCCAGCGGCGCGCAGAAATCGCTCCGGTCGGGAATCGCGATGCTCCTGACGGCGATCGTGCTGGTCCTCGCGATGACCCTGGCGCTCGTCTGGCACACGCGGCGCCGGCGTCGCTCAGCCGTGAAAGATCGGGCAGGCGCGCAAACGGAGGTGAATCGTGGTCCAGGGCGAACATCGTGAAGGTCCGCTCAGGTTCGGCGTGATCGGATGCGGACGCATCTCCGAAAAACATCTTTCGGCATTGACCTCCGGCCTGATGGCGTCGGAACTCGTCGCGGTTTGCGACATAGACGCGCAGAAGGCCGAGTCGAAGGGGAGAAAATACTCTGTCCCCTGGTACACAAACTATCACGAGATGCTGCGGGCGCATCCGGAGATAGACGTCGTGAACGTCCTCACCCCATCGGGATACCATGCGGAGCATGTCGTTGACATCGCGCCGTACGGCAAGGCGATCATCTGCGAGAAGCCCATGGCGCTCCGCGTGGAGGATTGCGACGCCATGATCGCCGCGTGCCGCCGCTACGGGTCGCGCCTGTTCGTGGTGAAACAGAATCGTTTCAATCCAGCCATCGTGGCAGCGAGAAAAGCGCTCGACGAAAACCGATTCGGAAAGTTGGTCCTCGGGTCCGCCTGCGTGCGATGGTGCCGTCGCCAGTCCTACTACGACCAGGCCGACTGGCGCGGCACCTGGGCACTCGACGGCGGCGTCATGTCGCAGCAGGCAAGCCATCACCTCGACCTCCTCCAGTGGTTCATGGGGCCGGTGGAAACCGTCCAGTGCCAGATCTCCACAAGGCTGGTGGACATCGAGGCGGAGGACACAGCGGTGGCCATCCTGCGTTTCGCGAGCGGTGCCCTTGGCTCCTTCGAGGCCACCGTCGCCACCAGGCCCGAGGATGTCTGCGGTACGCTGAGCATACTCGGTGAGCATGGCACGGTCATCGTGGGTGGCATCGCCGTCAACAGGATCGAATACTGGAAGTTCGACGAGCCGCTGCCCGGAGACGACTCGATCGTCGGCGCCTGCTCGCAGGACGTGCCCAGCGTGTACGGGCACGGGCACGGTCCGTATCTCGCGCGGACCATCGAGGCCATTCGCACCGGCACCCCGGGACCGGTCGAGGCAGAGGAGGCGCGCAAGTGCGTGGAATTGCTCGTGGCGCTCTACGAATCCGCCGCGCTCGGCGGAGTACCCGTGGCACCCGGCGCACCAGCGCGCCACACACCCTACGGACGGCGCTCCAGTGGCGGACGAGCCACCGACCGGTCGGTTGTCAGCCATGCCCCTTCACATCGCCGGCAGAATGGCGGATAATACGGGGAAGTGACGGGGGCATGCTGGAGCGCCGGAGGAATGTCGCCGCGAACGTGCCGTTCCAGGGATGGGGGCCGTCAATCGTTCCGCGCACTTCGACTCGGCGGCGTCGTGTTCCTCGTCCTCCTCTCGTGCTGCGGTCGAGATAACGGCGGCGCTTCGGCGGCTGAACCCGGCCCCGCCCCCGATGGGAAGGCAACGGATACCTGGTCTCCCCCGCGTTTCACCGAACGCCAGGCAGAACGCGACGCGATGGTTCGCGTGATTCGCGACTACGGCCTGGTGGACGCCTCCGTCCTCCGCGCCATGGCCGCGGTGCCGCGTCATGCCTTTGTACCGCGCCGACAGCAGTCCGAGGCCTATGACGATACCCCGCTCCCCATAGGCTACGGCCAGACGATCTCCCAGCCGTACATCGTGGCCGAGATGACCCGCCAGTTGCGTCTCAAGCCGGGTGACAAGGTGCTGGAGGTGGGGACGGGATCGGGCTATCAGGCGGCGGTCCTGACCGAGTTCACGCCGAACGTATTCACGATCGAGATCATCGAGCCGCTCGCCACCGCCGCCATGGAGAGACTTCGGAGGCTCGGATACACGACCGTCCGGGTGAGACACGGCGATGGTTACAATGGCTGGCCGGAGGAAGCACCCTTCGACGGCATCATTGTGACATGTGCGGTGGGGCAGATACCGCCGCCACTGGTCGAGCAACTGGCACCCGGCGGCCGGATGGTCATACCTGTCGGCCCGCCCTATGCGGTGCAGTCGCTGATGCTCGTCGAAAAGGATGCGGACGGCACGGTGCGCAGCCGGAGCCTTATGCCCGTGCGCTTCGTGCCGCTGGTGCGCGAGGAGGCCGCCGCGAGGTGACGACGTCACCGCTGCGCGCGCGAGCAGCGATCTTCCTTGTCGCGCTCGCCGTCATCGTTTTCGAACTCACGCTGATCCGCATTCTCGCGCTGAGGTGGTGGCATCACCTGGCGCACATGGTCATCGGCGTCGCGCTCCTTGGCTTCGGGGTCTCTGGTACGTTTCTCGCTACGGTCCGGCGCAAGGTGGAGCGCGACGTGAGCGGATGGCTCGCTTACCTGTCGCTCGGCCTTGCGTGCAGCGTGCCGTTGACGGCGCTCGTGGCGGAGCGCCTTCCGCTCGAGGTGGCGTTCCTCGCGTGGAGCCTCCGGGGCGAACTCTGGAGAATCGGGTTGCTCGAGGCAGCCCTCTTCGTGCCGTTTCTCGTCGGTGGTTGCGCCCTCGGCGTCGCCCTCCTCGACAGTCCCGAACGCCTCGGCGGGCACTACGCCGCGAACCTCGTCGGCTCGGGTCTGGGCGCGGTCGCCGCCGTGGCGCTGATGTGGCCGCTCGACGAGCGCGGACTCGTAGCGGTGTCCGCCGGCTGCGCATGGCTCGCCGGCGCTCTCCTCCATGCCCGGGACGGCGCGGCCCGGCTGATTTCGATCGCCGGCACAGCCATTGCAACGGCACTCCTCATCTTCACGTTGCCCAGCGAGCCAGCGCTCTCGCCATACAAGATGCTCGCGCAGGCGCGCCTCGCGCCGGGCATCCGGACGCTCGCGAGGGCACGTGGGCCGCTGGGACACATAGAGGTCGTCGCGGCGCCCGCGTTGCATTACGCCCCCGGATTGAGCCTCCGGTGCACTGTTCCAATACCTCCCCACGCGCTGATGATACTCAACGGAGACCAGACGAGCGCCATATACGACGCCCGGGAACGCGCCGACTGGGCCTTCATGGACTGGACGACCTCCGCCGCCGCTTACGCCCTGCGCCGTCGCCCGTCGGTGCTGGTGATCGGCGCAGGCGGCGGCGCAGACGTGGGGCTGGCTCTCCTCCATGACAGCCCCCGGGTCGTCGCGCTCGAGATGAATCCGCAGGTAATCGCGTTGATGCGAGGTCCGCTCGCGTCGAGAGGAGGCAACATCTACAAGCGACCCGAGGTGGAGGTCGTGGCACGCGAGGCGAGGGGGTATCTGGCACATGGCCGCGACCGCTTCGACGTCATCCAGTTTCCGCCGCTCGACGCGTTCGGCGCCTCGGGCGCGGGTCTCCTCGGCGCACAGGAGTCCTATCTCTACACCGTCGAGTCCATAGAGGCGATGCTGGACCGGCTGACCAGCGACGGGGTACTCTCGATGACGCGGTGGGCGAAGACCCCGCCGCGCGACGAACTGCGCCTCTTCGGCATGGCGATCGAGGCCCTCCGGCACCGGCGTCTGGACCCGTCCCCGCGCCTGGCGATGATCCGGTCCTGGGCCACCGTCACCATCCTGGTCTCCCCGCGCGAGTTCACGCCGGCCGAGCGGAAGGCACTGAGGGGTTTCTGCCGCAGCCGCGGGTTCGATCTCTGCTGGCTCAGCGACATGCGGCCTGACGAGGCCAACTGGTTTCACGTACTCGAGCGGCCCTATTACTTCGATGCTGCCCGCGCCCTCCTGGGAACGCACGAGGCAAACCTGATACGCGACTATCTCTTCGACATCTCGCCCGTCACCGATGACCGGCCCTATTTCTTCCACTCGTTCCGCTGGCGAGCGTGGACTCACATCCGCCGTCAACTCGCCGGGCAGGCGCCCGCGTTTCTCGAAGTCGGGTACGTGCTCCTCCTCGCTGCACTGCTGCAAGCCGCAGTGCTGTCCGTCTGCCTCATTTTCGCGCCGCTGATTCTGCGGAGGGGCGGTGCCCGGGGCATGCCTCACGCGGGGCGGTGGCTGGGTTACTTCGCGGCCATTGGCGTCGGCTTCATGGTTCTGGAGATTGGCTTCATCCAGAGGCTCATCCTCTATCTCGCGCATCCAACCTACGCCGCGGCGGCGAGCATAGCGGGGTTTCTCGTTTTCGCGGGGGTCGGAAGCGGCACCCTCCGCGCCGGGAGCAGCCATGCCGGCAGGCGGGCGTCCGTGACGGCGATCGGCCTGGCTGGCCTCGCGCTGGTGTATCTGATGGGTCTGGACCGGTGGCTCGCGATAACGCAGGGGATGGCGCTGCCCTGGCGAATGCTCATCGCCCTGGCGACCATTGCGCCGCTCGGGTTTCTGATGGGTCGGCTCTTTCCGCTCGGCCTCGATGAGGTCGAGAGGATGGGGCCCTCGCTCGTGCCATGGGCGTGGGCGGTGAACGGGTCCGCGTCGGTCATCGCGACGCTCGCCACGCCCCTCGTCGCGATGCGCATCGGTTTCGCCAACACCATGATGATCGCGGTCGCGGCATACTTCCTGGCTGGGCTCGCCGGGCGGACGCGGAGCAGTCGGGCGGCCCAGGCGGGCTGTGGGAGGGAACGGTTTGCGCCGGGGTCTGTTGAAGCATGTCCGAGCGGCTGGGGAGTCCGGGGCCAACTTGCCTCAGAGGTCAGGGAAGGGTAGGTGCTTCGTGGGATCGCACCAGTGGACCGCAGGGGAATCTCCGTGGCAGTTCGGGGCAAGACCGCGTCCAGCGTGCAGCCATTCCCGACACCCTACCACACTGTTGTGCCTTCGTGTCGTGCCGTTATACCATGCCCCGGAGCGCGGCAAAGAACTCAGAGCCATCGAAAGGAGGAACATCCGATGATCCCACTGTTTCTGGTGTTGTGCATGGTGTCTCTCGCGGGCAGCGCCGCAGGAGCCGAGCCAGGTCTCTTGACGCATTATGCATTCGAGGAAGGCACGGGCGCGATCCTGCACGACCGCGGGGCATTGCAGGAGGATGGCAGGATTGTCGGAGCAGGATGGATTCGCTCCGAACGCGGGGCGGCGCTCGATTTCGACGGCGTCGGAGATTTCGTGGACTGCGGCGACCCGCCGGAGGGCCGCCTCGCAGGACCGCTCACGATCGTCTTCTGGGTGCGCCGCACCGCGGAGAAGCAGCAATACGTCGTGCAGCGCGGCGGCTGGAACGTCTATCTCCTCCCGGACGGCAGGCCGGTCTTCGAGACGCGCGACGCCCTGAACACCAAGTGGGAATCCCTCGTCGCAACGACCGGCGTGCCGCTCGATGAGTGGGCCCAGGTGGTGGCCCTGTTCGACCCCGACCGACAAGTCGAAGAGGTCTATGTGAACGGCGAGATGGCAGGCAGCAGGCCCCGGACCGACGGAGCCATCGGCGGGCTCTTCCGAAGCAAACTCTTCCTCGGCAAGCAACTGGATGGCCTCCTCGGCGAATTCCGTCTGTACAACCGGGCGCTTTCGGCAGAGGAGGTTCGTGGTCTGTACAAGACAACTGCACCCGACCCAGCGCTCGCTTCGCCCGCGTGGCGCCTGCGCGTGACCCCACACCTTTTCCATGACGAGGGAATCGTCATCGCGGAGGTCCGGTTGAATGGAAATAGGGAGGCGGCCGGACCGATCACGGGCGAGGTGCGCCTGCTACCCCAGGGCTCCAAACAGGTGGTGCGCTCACGGGATATCTCTCCGCTCGAGTCAGGCCGCACGCAGGAGATTGCCTTCCCCACCGCGGATTTGCTTCCGGGCGAATACGAGATTGCGGTCTCTGCGCGCGACGCGGCCGGGAATGTGCTCGCCACGGTTTCCGGATACTTCATGATGCCCGGGAGACCCTGGTGGTACGACTCCAGGGCCGGGCTCAGCGACGAGGTATTCGCTCCGCTGACCCCGCTCGATGTGCGCCATGACGGAGCCCGGCTCGTGGTCTCATGCTGGAATCGGACGCTTCTATTTGCGAATCTGCCCCTGCCCGAGCAACTTGTCAGCGGCAAGAAGGAACTGCTTGCCGCGCCGATCTCGCTCGCTGGCAAGGCGGACGGCCAGGACCTGAAATGGACTGGTGGGCCGCTCGCGATCCGGGAAGTCTCGCCGGCCGCGGTCGTGTTCTCCTCTCGTGCATCGAGCGCGGGGATCGAACTCGAAGCGCATGGCACCGTGGAGTACGATGGCCTCATTCGCGTGGAGGTCACCCTCACGCCGCAGCGCACGGTTCGCCTGGAAAACCTGCGCCTGGACATTCCGCTACGTCGCGAGCACGCGTCGCTCGTTTATTACTACCGTGACCCGCGCTACATGGCCTCCGGCGCACTGCCGGCCGGTGGCGTGGCACGCGATTTCAACCCGGCGATCTGGATCGGTGACGAAGAGCGCGGTTTGCAATGGCTTTGCGAATCGGACCGCGACTGGTATCATGCCGACCCGGCCCGCGCCATCGAGATTTTTCCGGACCACGACCGCGTAGTGCTGCGGCTGCACCTCGTCTCGAAAGCGATCACCCTGGCGCCAGATATCGCGACCAGCACCGAGGCTGCCTCACGGCTCTCGTACGCCTTCGGCCTTCAGCCTACCCCCATCAAGCCGGTGGAGAGGGATGCGTGGGACCTGCGCATCAGCACGTGCCACGCCTATGGCCGCGAATACTTCATGCTCACCGACAAGGTCGGCGACCAGAGCGCGCTCGACTTCTGCGCCGCGCGGGGCACGCGGACGCTGGTGCTCTTCAACTGGACGGACGTGCTGTCGTATCCGGCTCCGATAAATCACGACGAGGATCTCCGCCGAATGGTGAAGGAGTGCCATGACCGCGGCCTGAAGGTACTGCTCTACCTCGGTTGCCAGTTCTCGGAACTGGCCCCGGAGTACGCGGGGTTCTTCGATGATTTCGCGATCTGGACCTCGCCTCGAGCGTTTTCCGCGTATGGGTATCTGGACAACTATCCCCCCATGCGCGCACAGATGACGTACAGCCCATGCGTCAAGAGCCAGTGGCGCAACTTCATCGTGGCGAACGCCGAGAGATTGATGGACCAGTACGACATAGATGGATTCTACCTCGACGGCGTAGGCGTGGACGGACAATGCCATAACATCCATCACGGGTGCGGTTATTTGCATCCGGACGGCACGATTCATCCCACGCACCCGCTCTGGGCTGGCCGCGAGACGATACGCCGGCTTTACCAGATCGTGAGGTCCCGCAAACCGGACGGTCAGATAGACCTGCACCCAGCCGCGTACTGGTCCGCCGCCAGCGTGGCATGGGCGACGAATGTGTGGGACGGCGAGACGATTCTCGGGGAGGACCGCAAGGGCGAAAACCCGACGCCGGGGACCTTCTTGCTGGATATCGTGCCACTGCCGATGTTCCGCGCTCAGTTCATGGGCAAACCGTGGGGGGTCCCGACCGAGTTCATCCACTACTATGTTCCGTACCCCATCGAGAGGACGCTGTCGCTCACGCTGCTCCACGACGTGACGATCCGTGCGCATATCACGCCGACCTGGCTGGACTTCATGTCATCGCTCTGGCGTCTCGCCGACGATTTCGGTCGGAAGGATGCGGAATGGCTGCCATACTGGCGGAACGCCGAGTACGTCGCGGTGACCCCCCGGGGAACAGACACTGAGCCGGGAGCATTCGTCAGCCTCTACCGTCATCCGCGCAACGGCGTCCTCGCCGTGGTATCGAATCTCAGCCGGAAAGAGGAAAACGTCGAAGTCCGGTTCAACCTGGAACGCCTTGGTCTGACGGGAGCGGACATCGGCGCCGCTGATGCGCTCAGTGGCGAGCCGCTGAACATGGAAAACGGCCGCATCCGATTGGGAAAGATGGAATCTGTCTCGTGGCGTCTCGTCTGGTTGAAGCGTGCCGGGGCCGCGCAGCGATGAGAACGCGAAGCCGGGCGCGTTTGTTGACAGGTCACCACACGAGCGGTAGGATGGGCATCGTGCGGCGCACGGCCACGCATTCCGGTGCGCGGCTCCGGCGCAGGGCGAGCAAGGTGCTCGCCCGAATCCATACCAGGGGAGGAGGAACGATGCGAACCGTGGCTCGAGGCATTCTCGTCTGTGCCGTGCTGGTCGTCGGTGCTGCTCTCTTCTCGGGTTGCGCATACCTCAAGGACCGCGGGAATGACGCGCTCGACATCTTCGACATAGGGTTCACGGTGACAAGGGAACCTCACATCGGCATATACGCCGATTTTCAGAGCATCGCCTCGCTCGGGTACGCTGACATTGACGGCTGGATGCTGGGCATCGGGAATCGCCGCGCAGGATGGCTGCCGACGAGATATCACACTGGCGGCGCCCTCCTGGAGGGACGCGAGGAATGGGCGTACGGCGATTACGAATCGGATCCCACCATCGTCCAGAAACAGGGCGTCGGCCTGGGCATGATCTATCATGGCCTTCCTCCGTCCGTGCCGAAGGCCTTCAACTGCGCCAAGTTCGTTCACGTGCTGTTCATAGGTTTCAACATGAACTGCAAGATCGTGGAGGCGCTGGACTTCGTCCTGGGCTGGACGACGCTGGACATCGGATGCGATGACGTGAACGCGAGGGCTGCGGGGTCCGGATCGTAGGACGCCGATGCGCGAAGGGCGGAGGTAGCGACCGGATGCAGCCTTCCGCCGGCCGGCGGGAGGGCGGGCGACGTGGTGGCATGGCGTACCCGACGCGGTTCGCCTGAGCCCTGTCGCCGTCACATTCCGGCCATATGCAGTTGCACGGGGTATCCTCGACGATGGAAGGTCGCATCGGACTCCGGACCCGTGTTTCGCTGTCGGCGACGCGTGGCGAACCGATTGACGCTGCGTGGCTGCGCGACCGGTTCGTCGGGGTCGAACGGCCCGTCCCGATCTACGGGGGCGCCGAACGGGCCGTCGTGAACCTCGACAATGCGGCAACGACGCCCGCGCTCCGCGACGTCGCGGACAGCGTGATGGAGTTTCTCGAGTGGTACGGCTCGGTCCATCGCGGCACCGGCGTCAAGTCGCTCGTCTCGACCCGGTCCTACGACCGCGCCCGCGAGGCCATCGGAGAGTTCATCGGAGCGGATCCCGACTACCACACCGTCATCATCACCTGCGGCACGACGGGCGCCATCAACAAACTCGCCAGGACGATCGGTGCGAACGGTAAGCCTCTCGTTCTGTGCACGATGATGGAGCACCACTCCAATCTCCTCCCGTGGCGCGAGTGCTGTCAGGTGGACTACGTGGATGTCCGGCCCAGCGATGGCGGTGTTGACCTGGACCATCTCGAACGGAAGTTGAAGGAGCACCATGGAAAGGTGCGCCTCGTCGCGGTCTCTGGCGCCTCGAACGTGACCGGCCTTGCCCCGCCAATCCACACCATCGCCCGGCTCGCGCATGCGCACGGTGCAGAGGTCTTCGTTGACGGCGCCCAACTCGTGCCACACAGTCCCGTCAACATGGGGCCGCCGAAGGAGCCGGAAAGCATAGATTACATCGCCTTCAGCGGACACAAGATGTACGCTCCCTTCGGGGCGGGTGCACTGGTGGGCCCCCGGAGGACGTTCGAGAGCGGCGCGCCCGACCGGGTCGGCGGGGGCACGGTCAAACTCGTCACCCGCGACAGCGTCGTCTGGGCCGACGTCCCTGCGCGCGAGGAACCCGGAACGCCCAACGTCGTCGGCGCAGTGGCGCTGGCAAAAGCGATCGGCGTCCTCCGCGAGGTCGGGATGGAACGCATCGCCGACCACGACCACGCCATGCGCTCGCGCGTCGTGGCCACCCTGCGGAGCATACCGGGCGTCAGACTGTTCGGCGATCCAACGCCCGACGATCACGATTGCGTGGGAGTGGTTAGCTTCGTCGCCGAACAGATGGGCCACAGCCTTCTCGCAGCGGCGCTCGGCTACGAATGGGGTATCGCCGTGCGGCATGGCTGCTTCTGCGCGCATCCGTACATCATGCGCCTCCTTGCCGTGGCCGACGACCAGGTGCGCGATTTCCTCCGCCGCGCACGAGAGAACGACCACAGCGGCTTCCCTGGCCTCGTGCGGATCAGCCTCGCCGCTTACAATACACCAGAGGAGATCGCCTACCTCGGCGAGGCCATCCGGTCCCTCCTGGAGAACGGACCCCGAGCCAGATACGTCATGGACCGCCCCACGGGAGAGTACCTCCCCGCCGACGAAACGCTCGCTCCCGAGCGCTGGTTCCGCCTCTGAAATGCGACATTGCTCCGGTCGCGGCGAAGTTCGCCCCCGATGTTCGTGAAACCGGCAGGCGAGTTTCGCGTCTAATGCACCGGAGCACATCCGCGCCCTGTGGCCGGACTGACCGGCAAAGTTGGCCCCACTCGTCCCCAGCCCGTACAGGAGCGGTCCGATGCGCACCGCCTGCCGCGTACGTCGGCTCAATCCGGTGGCAAGATCGCTCATCGCGATGGCATGCGCCTCGGTATTCGCTGCCAGCCACGTCACCGGAGAACCCCGGCCCTGCATCACCGCAGCCCGGTACACCGTGACGCCGATCGCCCCCGACGAGTCACGAGCCTATCTCTCAGTGCATCTCGAGGTCACGTCCCCCGCAAGCGGATGGCAGCCGTTGCGCCTCATGCAGGAGCCCGGCATTCTCCGGAACTTCACGGCAGCGGACGACGGGATACGGCTCGAGCGGCGTGGGGACATTCTCTGGCTACACGTGCGAGGTAGGACCTCCCTCGAACTGGAATACATCGTCGAGGTCTCGCGCGAGGGCCCGCTCAAGTGGCTCGACGTGCCTCTCGCGGCGTCGGCCGCTTCGCGGCTCGAATTCACGTCCCGCAGCGGTGAGTACTCTGTTGGTGCGGATCCCCATGCACCCGTCGAGTGCGACGCGCGAGACGGAACCACCGTCGCGGTCATCGTGCCGACGGGCGGCGAACGCCTGAGAATATCCTGGGTCCCGCGCGCTCGCCGGGATGAAAGAGAGAATCTGCTCGACGCGGAGGAGGTCTCGAGTTTTGCCATACGCTCAGGCTACGCGCGCCGCGAATCTCGTCTGGCCGTCCGCGCGAAGTGGGCCGTGCCCGACGTTGTGGCGCTCGACTTGCCACCCGAGGTACAGGTGCTTGGCGTCTGGGTACGGACCAGCCCAAGAGCCATTGCCCGCGCCGTCGCGGAGGCCGGGGGACCACACGACCCGACGCACGGAGTAACCCTGCCGGCCGATTGGCGCCTCGAAGAAGGAGCCGAAACCCACGTCGCGCACGTCTTCATGCCCTCCACGGCCGGAAATTGGGCCGAAATCCTCGTATCCTCCGAGCAGGTGGCCGACGACGGCCGCGTGATCACACTTCGCCCCTTCTCGGTCCGGGGAGCCGGGCGGCAGAGTGGGGTGTTCAAAGTGGCTCCCCAGGCTGGACTCACCGTACCCGAGATATCCTCGCCGGGCATGCGTCGCGCAACCGCCGACGAAACGGGTGCACTGGCATTCGAATACCGCGACGTGACGGCGAATCTGAGGTTGCGCTGCGAGCCTGTACAGGCCGCGGTCTCCGTGCACGTGGAGCAGTTCGTGAGGCTTCAGGCAGACCTGGCGGAGTTCACCGGCCGCGCAACGTTCGATATCCGGGGCGCGCCCATACGCGACCTGGAATTCGACCTGGATGAGGGGGTAACGGTCCTCGACGTATCCGGCAACGGCATCGAGACATGGAACGCGAGCGACGGGCGGCTTCGCGTTCGGCTACGCGAGTATCGCTCAGGCAAATGCAGCCTCGAAGTGCATGGCGTCCAGCCCCTTCAAACGATGAACGGAACAGTCGTCCCGCTCCTGCGCTGCCCGGAAGCCGATGGCTTCTCGGGGGCGATCGGCATATCCGCCGGGGAAGACGTCGCGCTGACGCACGACATGGCGAAGAGGCTTACTCAGGTGGACGTCGAACAATTGCCCGAGTGGATTCGCGCGCAGCGCCCCAAACTCGGCTATACCTTCGACCGACCAGGCGCCATGCTCGTCGTATCGACCAGCGTGCTCCGCCCTGTCCTGAACGTGGAGGGGGCCGCATGGGCCGTGGTCCGCGAGGACACTGTCCGCGAGGATTACCTTCTGGAATGTATCGTCGAGCGCCGGCCCCTTTTCGCGATGCGCCTGCGGCTGCCCGAGGGGCTGAGCCCCTCGAGCGTGAAGGGCGAGGCTGTGAGCGATTGGGAGTTCTCGCCCGCCGAGAGCATCGTGAGCGTGACCTTCAAGGGAGGTCTCGTGGGCAGAACCGTCCTGCGGCTCTACTGCGAGCGCAGGCGCGACGGGGACGAGATTACGCTCGGTGGGGTAACGGTGCTCGACGCGGATGCGATCGCGGGCTGGTTCGGGATCAGGACACAAGGAAACCTGGACCTGCGTCCGGAGGCCGAGGTGGGCGTCGCTCCTGACGACGTCCGCCGGCTGCCCGCCGCGTTCCGCGGTCGTCCGACCGTGCGTCTCGCATATCGGTGGCGCGGTCCCGAGTGGGGCGTGCGGTTTCGGGTCATCCCCCGTACTCCCCGGATGACGGCGGAGACGCGCACCACGCTCCTCTTCGGGTCGAGTCATCTGAAGGTCAGGTCCGACATCGCGTGGAGCATTTCGAACGCCAGCGTGGGGACACTTCTTCTGTCGCTGCCCAGCGGAGCATTGAGCGTTCAGGCTGCCGGGGAGAACCTCCTGTCGAGCGAGCCGGACGGGAATCTTCTGCGGCTCCACCTGGCGCGGCCCGTCGGCGGAACTTATTCCGTGGCAGTGACTTACGAACTCCTGCCCGCGGCCGATGGCGCGATCGTATTCCAGGGAGTGCGTCTGCCGAACATCGAGCGGCAGGGAGGGACAATCGCTGCGTATCGGTCCGACCCGCAGGTCGAGGTCGTCGTGGAGCGGCTGACAGATGTCGCACGGGCCGAAAATACGGTGGCAACGGACCTGGGCGGGTTTCCATTCATCGGGGCATTCGAGTACGGCAACGAGGAACACGAAATAGTCTTCAGGTTGCGGGGTCACAGGCTGGCGGAAGGGGGTGGCCTGACAGTTCGCCATTGCTTCCTGACCACGACCATCGAGGCCGAAGGGAAGGCCTTTACGCGGCTCGTCTGCCGATTGGAGAACGTGGGAAGGCAGTTCCTGAGGTTGCGCCTGCCCGAAAGGGCCGAACTGTGGACGGTGTCGGTGGGGGGAGAGGTGACACGTCCGGTGCGCGGCAACGCAAACGAGTTGCTCGTTCCCCTGCTCGATGCGCCCAGGAACAAGCCGTTCGTAACAGAGGTCGTCTGGCTCGAGCCTGTGCAGCCAATGGGTCTCGGCGGGTCGCTATCGCTCTTGTCGCCTGGCCTGGACGCGCCAGTTGAACAGGTGGACTGGCAGGTTCGGGTGCCGGAGGGGTACGAACTCGTGCACGCTGGCGGCAACATGGAGTTCGCCCAACGAGACCTCTGGCGCCGGCAGGGGGCCATCGCCATTGTCCTTCGCGCGCTCGATGCAGTGGGGCGTTTTCTCCGGCCGCTGGTGCCGTGGTTCATTGGTCTGGCCGTCTCGCTCGGCGGGGCTGGCTCGATATACCTCCTCGTTCGCTGGATCCTGCGCCGACGGAGACGTCGCGCTGAAACAGCAGTCACGCGGCCGTCCCGCCGCTTACCGTTCGTGCCCTCTCTCGTTGCAGTGCTCCTGGCCCTGTGCACAATTCTCGCCACGGTCATATTTCTAAAGACTGCATTATCCCGCGCGCGGGAGGAAGCCCGCAGAAAATCGTCGGCCTCGAATATTTCGCAGATCCTGAAAGCACTCATGCTATACAAGGAAACGAATGACAGGTATCCGGATTCTCTTGATGAACTTTACCCGGCCTATCTGGATGACATGCGCATCTTGCGTTCGCCCGTGTCCGGCGAACAATACGCTTACCGACGCCCAGAGGGAACTGCCGCCGATCTGCCAGTCGTGTGGGAAGAGATCGGAACAGGCGACGGGGCGAACGTGGGCTTCCTCGACGGCCGCGTGCAATTGCTCGGGAGGAGGCGGCGACCCGGTGCGGAAGCGTTCATAACCGGGTCCGCACTGCCCACGGAGGAAGTCACGCGACAGGCCGCAGAGGAGAAGGCGACCGAGTTTTTCGATCTGGAGAAGGACAAGAAAGCGCGGGCCGCCCGGGTGGCGGCGCAGGAGAAATACGATCGGGCGATGCAACTGGCGCAGTCGTATCTCCGACGCGGCGAAATCGTGCAAGCGGAGGAACACTTGAAGATGGCGCTGAGCGTAAGGCCGGAAGAGGAAGAGGCGCAGGCGGAATTGCGGAGCCTTCGCGAGGCGCAGGCAGCCGCAGGCGGAGAGGCGACTGCTGCCCCCGCAGGCGCCCGGGCGGAGGAAAAGGCAACTGAGCGCATCCCCGTCGGCGCGATACGCGCCCTCCTGGACCAGTTCAGACGAACTGGCGCCGAATCCGGTCCCGTCGAGGTGGTGGCGGAGCGTGAACGGGTCATCCTCGATCTCCTGTCAGGCACGCGGGATCGAGCTGAGATCGAGGGTGGGGAGGTCAGAATTGACGACGCATTGCTCATCGTCTCCGGCCGCGCGACGGAAGTTGCGGCATGGCGCGATGCCGTGAGCCGATTACGCGATGCAATCCTCGAAAGAAGCCGCTCCCAGACTCTTGCACGGAAGCAGGCCGAAGCCGAGGCCGATGCGCACCGGATCGCCGCGAAGAGACAGCGCGCCGCAGATGAAGCCTTGCGAAAGGGCGGGCGCATGGGCCTGGGAACGGTGGCGGGGAACCGGGCGGCGGGGGCGCGTCCCGTTGCTCTGGAGTCCATACCCGTCGCTGACACACGCGCCTGCGAATTCCACATCCCATACGGGGGCATGACCCGGGCGCGCGTCCGACTGGTATGCCTCCGTGCGGGGACGGCGCTCGTCGTCCAGGCGGGACTGCTGTGCCTCGCTGGAGCGATCGCCACGGCGTTTTCACTCCGTCGCCCTGCCAGGTCGCTCGTCATCCTCATCGTCGTCGCTGGTTTGCTCCTTTTCGCCGTGAACATGGCCGATGCCGCCTCGAAGGGATACCTGGTGATGGTTTTCGCAGGAGTCGCAATCGCCGCGGCGGCGGTCGCGTTGCGAAAATCGCTACGATACGTGGTGCGTTGAACATCGAAAGGGCCTCCGATGAACAGGATCGCATTGTGGACGTTGACGCTTGGCATCGCTGCCGCGTGCGTGGTCGCGGCCGACGAGTCGAAGCCCGCAGTAGCAAGTCCGGGGTCCGAACAGGCGCGGCTCTCGAAGCCGGCGTCGAGTTTGCCGGGCCTTTCGATATTGCGCGCCACGGCGCGGGGAAATGTCGAAGGTGACCTCGCCCGGTTGACTCTCCTCGTCAGGGCCCGGTCGCACTCATCCGGTGAACAGCGCGCGATGCTTTTCGCGAAGCCGGTAGCGATCACCGACTGGTCCATGGATGCCCCGCTGTTCACCGGTCGGGCCTGCATCGAACGGAGCGACGGGTGCGTGGAAATGGTCGTTTCGGGCAAGGGCGACTACAGCGCGAGGCTGGTTCTCGTTGTACCCGTCTTGAAGGAGCGGCTCGGCTGGTCGGTGGATTTGCCGGTTGTGAACGCGCTTGCCACCGTCACCGAGCTGAGCGTGCCTACCAGGGATGTGGAATTCACAGTTTCACCCGGGGTGAGCATGGAGACAGAACGTCAGGGCGACCGCACGACCGTGCGCTTGTTCGGGGGCGAAGACCAATTCACCCTGGCATGGAAGGTCAGGGCACCGGAGAAGGCGCTGGAGCCGATGGCGTTCGCGGAGCAGTCGGTCGCGGCCAGGATAGACCAGGGCGTGTTGCGGCTCGAATCGGTGACCGACTTCAACATCGTTCAGGGGGAGATGTCCGGTTTCGATCTACGCCTGCCCGCCGGTTGCAGCCTGCTCGACGTCGAGGGCACAGACATCCGCACCTGGGACGTCCTTCCACCGCAGGACGACGGCACGCGCATGCTGAAGGTCGTGCTGATGGCAGTTGCGGGAAAGAATTACCGACTCCGCATTCGGCTCGAGAAGGTCCTGCCACAACTTGAGGCTGAGTTCGTGCTGCCCACCGTGGAGCCGTTGGGCGTATTCCGCGAGAAGGGGCAGATAGCGGTTGCGGCGGCGAGGGGCATCCGTGTGGAGGCCACGGCGCTGGAGAACATAGATCACATTGACGTCCGCGAGACGGGCGACCTCGTCCGGGTCTTCGGGAAGGACGAAGAGGTCAGGCTCGGTTTCCGTTACCTCAAACGGCCATTCGCTCTGACCCTCAGAACGGGCGAGGTGGTCGCGAAGACATCCGTCGAGAGCCTGTCGGTGGCCCGCGTGGGACTCGAAACGACGCGCCTCACCAGCACTCTGGACTATACCGTCCGCGATGCGGGTGTGTTCCAGTTCAAGGTCAGCCTGGACGAGGGCCTGCGGCTGACAGACGTCAAGGGTGCCAATATCAACAATTGGCAGTTCGACGAAACCAACCGCGTGGTCACTGTCGCGCTGCGCTCGAAGGCTGAAGAAGGATACAGGCTCGTCATCGAGGCGGAGCACGAACACCCCGCAGGGGCGACCGTCGAAATTCCCGCAGTACGCCCGCTGGACGTGGAGTCCGCCACCGGCTATCTCGCCCTCTTGTCCGCCCCTGGTGTCAAGGCCGAGACCGCCAGGCTCGACGGGATCGTGCAGATAGACGTCAAGGAACTGCCGCCCACCCTTCTCGGACTGGAGCCCACCCTCGCGTTCCGGCACATCCGGAGCGCGTGGCGTCTGGCGCTGAACGTGAGCGAGATCGAACCAGAGGTGAACGCGGAACTGCGCACGCTGGCAATCCTCGACGAACACGACCTGAGCCTCGAGACGGAAATTCATTACGACGTGCGCAGGGCAGGGGTCTTCCAGCTACGCCTGGCCATACCACACGACCTTCGTCGCACCCGCGTCGAGGGACAGGATATTGACGATACGACATGGGACGACACAAGAGGCATCCTCACGGTCAACCTGCGTCAGAAGGTCACAGGCCCTTACGTCCTGCGAATCGGAACTGAACGCACGATCCAGAACATCGAGACGGGGGTGGAAATACCCGTTATCCGCGCCGACTCCGTCAGGAAGGAAACAGGTCTGGTGGCGGTCGTCACAAAAGCCAGCGTACGCCTGAAGCCGGCGCCGGAGGGCACCGAGGGGCTCGACGACCTCAGCGTGAGCGACCTGCCGCCCGAGATGCTCCGCCGCTCGGACAGGATCGCCCTCGCTTTCAAGTACTACTCCCAGCCCTGGCGTCTCGCGCTCGCTGTGGAACGCATCGAGCCGCGCGTCACCGCGGAGGTCTTCAACCTCCTCGCCGTCGGCGAGAACCTGATGACCGTCAGTGCCACCGTGGACTACACGATAATGCACTCCGGCGTGGACACGTTTCGACTCCGCCTTCCCCCGGATGCGACCGCCGTTGACATAGATGGCGAGGGAATAAAGCACCGCGAGGAAAAGAAGGGCGAAAACGTCTGGACGATAACCCTCCAGTCGAGGCGACTCGACCGGTACACGCTCTATGCCAACTTTCAACTCAAGGTTGCCAGTGGCCAGTTGGTCATACCATACGGCGGAGTCGAGGCACTCGGGGTGGAGCGGGAGACGGGATATCTGGCCGTGGCATCCCGTCCCGACGTCGAGATCGCAGTGGCCGACGCGGACATAGAAGGCCTCACACCCACAGATCAGCGCGAATTGCCCGCCAGATACATGGAGGGCATCTCTCTGCCGATCCTCCTCGCCTACCGTTACGTCTCCCACCCGTATATCGTGCGGGTCTCGGCGTCGCCCCACGAAGCCGCGGAAGTGACCGTGGCAGTAATCGAAAGCGCCCGCCTGAGCACGACGCTGACCGAAGAAGGCAACATGCTTACCGACCTTGCATGCCTTCTCAGGAACAGCCGTCAACAGTACCTCGACCTCTCGCTGCCCCCGGACGCGCGGATACTGCATGCCTTCGTCGCCGGTGAGCCCGTCACGCCGCTGCGCGATGGCGACACCACGAAGATCCCGGTGGCGCGCGCGAACGTGTCCGGTGGCGCCTTCGAGGTGCGCCTCCGCTTCAGCCAGGAACGCCCCAGGCTCGGACGCCTGGGTGCCGTTCGCCTCGAAGCACCCACCCGCGGCATAGATATAATGCGCCTCGGGTGGACTGTGTACCTCCCCGAGGGCTACAGCCTCGTCCGCGAGTCGGGAAATCTGCGGCGCCTGGTGGGATCGCACGCGATGGAAGAACATCTGCGACGGCTCTCGCCAGACGTGGAGGTCCTTCCGCAGCAGCGCGAGTCGGCAGTGGGCGAGGCCGACCGTACCGCCCAGGCGATGTCGAACCGGGCCGCGATCGAGAGCATCGAGGCCAGCCGCGGCAAGGGTCAACAGTTCCGCTCAATCTACACAGGACCCAGGCCCGTGCAGCCCAACTCGTACGTGTTCCAGGGTCTCATCATGAGCGGAAAGGCGCCCGTGTGGGTAAAGATGACTTTCGTGAAGTCATCCATCGGGATTCCACTGCACGGCGTCCTGGCAGTTGCGATGCTCGTGGTCTGTCGCGCGCTGTGGAACTGGACCGGGCGCGGAGTGCGCGGAATCGCAAGCGTTTTCCTGCTGGCAGCGCTCCTCCTGGCGGCGCGCACCGTCGCGGAGGGGTCGTTCCACGCGTTTCTCACGACGGCGCTCGTCGCGGCCTGCGCCGCCGGCGTGGCAATCGTTCTGCACTCGATCTTCATTGCTGCACGCGACTCATGGCGCCGGCGCACCGCGAGACGTGACTTGCGCGGTCCCGCGGCTGAGGAACGACCTGTAACCGATAACGGCTGAGGGAACCGTCCGCGCGATTCATCCGAACAGCGCCAGCACCAGGACCGGCAGCAGCATGCCGGCGAGCATCAGCGACAGGCCGGCGTAAACGCGGCCCCACTCCGCATGGAAATACTCGCGCGTGAGCGCAAGGCACAGATGCACCGGCGTCGCCAGTATGCCCAGGAGCGACCCCGCGTACGCTACCGCCACTCCGGCAGGGCCAGTCAGCGCGAACAGGGGCGCGAGAAGCGGAAACGCCATGCTCACGCCCGCCAGATTGTACCCAGTCACCGCGCTGATGGAACATGGCACGAGGAAGCACACCCCCATCGCGGGGACGCGAAACTCCTCCAGCGCCCGCGGCAGTTGTGTTGCCGCGCCAGAAAGTTCGAACACCCCTCGCAGGATGTAAACCCCCAGAACCAGGAGCATTATGTCCCACTGAAATGCCTCGCGAATCGCCGAGCGGATGTTCTTCACGCTCAGTCCCGACGCCAAAGCATAGGCCGCGTTCACCGGCAGAAGGAGCGCCGGCAACAACCAGGGCTGGTACTCCTTGGGCAAGGGCACAAAGACCGCCCCCGCAACCACTGCGAGCACCGGCCAGGCGACCGAGAGCACGCTCACCGATTCCCGCCACACGCTGCCCGACCGAGGTCGGCCCACCCGTGGCATCCGCCGGAGCAGAAACAGCCACCCCAGCAGTATCGCCACCAGCGTGAACGGCCCCAGATACCGCAACAACTGCCGGATCGAGCGCATGTACCCGCCGTCGAGTATGAGCAATATCGCGGGGTAGATCGGCCACCACCACTCCCACACGTGTCGGAACCAGTAATTGGCGAGCGTCTTCTGCGATGGGGTCAGGCCGAGGCGGTCGCCGATGTCCTGCACCATTGGAGCCGACATGAGCGCGCCGGCCGGCATCGGGAGCAGGCCGATCATCGCAGGAACTCCCGCGAGGGCGAAGCGGCAGTCGCGGAAGATGGTCTCAAGGCCATCCGTGAGCCGCCTTATGCCCCCGCTCTCTATCAGAAGGCGGCCCATCAAGTTGATAAACGTCACCATGAAGCCGAGCCGCACCGCGGAGAGACCGAGTTCATGAAGCGCTGTGGCCGATCTGTCTCGCAGGCCGAACGTGAATGCGTCGAGGATCTCGCGCGGCGCCATCCGGAACGCCACGCCCAGCGCCACCGCGCCCACGAAGAGCGCGAGAAATATCGGAGTGCGTTCGCGCAGGAGGAGAACCATCAGACCGAGGACAACGAACAACTTCGCGAAAGCCCACGCGGGACCGCGGTCGGTGCAAAGGCGTTCCATCGCCAGCGTCATGGCGAGGCCGGCGATCGCCGTGAGCGCGGGCCGCACGATCTTCCGACCCAGGGGCACGACTCGACCGGCCATGGCATCACCCCGTTCATGTGTGACGTCTGACGCACCGTAACGGCGGAGGAGAAAATACTGCTCCCGCGTGGCCGATTTGTCAAATGAGCAAGGGTAGGAAAACGCGTGGCGCGAACGCCAGGGCGTTCGCGCCACGGTACGTCCCGCTCCAGCCAAGGGGGCCGGTCAATCGCCGATGTAACTGTTGGGCGTCGTCAGGACCACGCTCTGCGGGCCGAGTTGTGGCAGCGTGTAGTTCACGCGCACCGAGTCGGGTACGCGGTTCGGGTTGTACTCGATGTACGAGTGCTTGCCCGCGGCCACTACGCCGAAGCCAGCCTCGTTGCCCTCGATCTCCGTCCAGTAGTACGAGACGGAGAAGGTGTTCGGGTTCACGACGCGCCACTTGCCGGACTCGATCCAGATGAAACTGAGGCCCTTGTCGGTGCTGGTCGGCGGGGTCTCCGGACCGATCTGCATTGACTGGCCCGCATTGAGATAGCAGTGCGACCAGTCGGTGCGATCCCATACCTCCACCGTCCCGCTCGTCACGGTTGTCCTCGTTCGCAGCGGGTCAACCTCCACGCTGAACTGGGTCCCGCGCACTCCTATGATCGCCACGGGCGTGACCACCTCGAAGCGCGAGCCCGGCTTCACCGTGTAATCAACCTTGCCCTTTCCCGTGATGCGCACGATGGTGTAAAGCGTGCCATCTTCCTTGCGGAAGGAGGCGATCGCGGTGAGTTTGAAATCCTCCCCGCTGTCGGTCACCGTCGCGGTCGAGCCGTCCTCGAAGGACATCGTTCCGGTCGTGATGGAACGGAGGTCCGCGGTGGCCTCAGGGCTGACGGCACGGCCGTTGAGCGACATGCGTCCGGGCTTCGCGAATCGAAGTGCCTGTACGCCCTGAAGGTTGATATATGCGTCGCCCGCGTCGTCGTGTCGCGGGCAGCCCAGTACGAAATACTCCGAACTGCTCGGGTCGTGGCGCTGCACGTAATAGGGCTCGTAACTGTTCTGGAGAGGTCCGGATCGGTCATTCGGGCAACGCCAGGTGGCGGGGAGCGCGACCGAACGCTGGGATTCCGGCCACGGGATCTGCTCGGAGAGTTCGACCGCCAGGTTCGCGCCGGGGCCGTCCGCTGGAAGCCGGCCGTGCTCGGTATAGTAATTCAGAAGCGCCTTCGATATGTCCTGCTGATTCGAGAGGCACGTGACGGCGCGGGCCTTCGCGCGTGCGCGCATCCCGAGGGCAAATCCCAACGTCGCCAGTATCCCGATGAGCGCCAGGGTGATCAGCATCTCGATCAACGTGAATGCGCTGTGCAAGCCGCGTTCGCTGGAATCCTTCATTATCGCCGACCTCCGTTGGTGGGTGGGGACGCACGTAACGCCAGGATACACTCATCCTGGAACACGGTAGCGCATTGCGACACCGTCCAGTTCTGCTCCGTTCGGATAACGTGCTGACTTATTTACGGTTATGACTTTCGCCTTCGTTAGCGACTGCCTTCGATTTCGCTCGCCATTCCTCACGCAATATCCGTACCGCCTCCGCGCATGGACCGACTATATGCGAGCGATTCCATTAACGCTTGCCAGCGAACAAGTTGCATCGGTCGGATCGCTCGAGTCCGAGGCCTCGTCCGGCATCGGGTTTCTTGTGCGTAGCGAAATGGTACAGTCGCCGCGGCCTAGCGCGCCCTTACGACGACAGGAATCACGCGCCGCGCAGGCGGGGGCTTTACAACTTCCCCCAGGGGTGTATGATTGAGGTAGGGACATCGGGCACAAAAGGGGGTGAGGAACCATGAGTTCAACGAAGAGAGCGCGTCTGGCGGAACTGAAGGAGCGATTGAGGGACCTCGAGAGCCGCGACCCGTCCCACTGCGCCGACACGGGAAGAAGCGGCTCGCGCGCCTACGTTCCCCACACCATGCCGCCGAGCCTGTGGCAGGAGATCGAGGACCTCCGGGACGAGATCAAGGCGCTCGAGGCCGAGATCGAAAGGGACGAGCGGAGCGCCAGCACCGGATAGCGACCGGGTCGCCTCGTCCGCTATTCCGACTTCTCCTCCGTGATACAGACATTGTCGAAGTAGTACTCGCCGGGGGGCCAGTAGGCATCGAGTTTGACGCGGAGGAAGGTCACGAGGCGGGCGTTTTCCACGATGTCCCGCGCGATCCTGTCGCACTCGTGCTCCAGCGCGCTGCGTGCGACCGAACGTTCGTTCCACCAGTCCTTCGTCGTGGCGTCTGGCCGCACGTCGAGACTGCGGAGGCGGACGTTCACCTTCCCGCCATCGGAAACAGCCTCGCCCCACACGACCACACCTCTGCCGAGTCGCGTGCGCACTATGCCCTCGACTTGAAACTTCGAGGTCTCGTAGCGAATCTCTTCCGCTGCGTCGCCGAGTTTCTGCAGTGTCTCGGCGAGGTCCGCTACCGGCTCCACGCCGAGTTCGGACAGATGCCTTGCAAGCGCGGCGCGGATGCGCTCGCCCGTTGAATTGCCATCCTCGGGAGAGCGTATCGGCAGGAGGAAGAACGGCTGAGACGGATGCATCAGCCGCGCGAAATGCTCCCACCGGTCGGGATGCTGAGGATGGATATCAACCTGCGTGCGATACACCTCCCTGTGCACCGTCTTGCCATCGGCATCGCGAAACGGCGCATATCCCTTGACGAAGACCTTCGTGGCCCCCTCGGGGCCGAGGTAGTCGAAGTCGAGCCGATATGTCTTCCCCTGCCGGATGGGGATCGGGTCGGAGTAAAGGTGCGCACCTGTAGTTCCGCCTACCGTGTCGTAGTATGGCGGGCGAGGCGGCACCTTCGCCGGCGCGTCTCGCGCAGACGCCCCGCTCTCGAACGCCCGCCGCCACTCGGTGTACTGTGACTCGAGCACCATGGTATCGAACATGATGCACTTCCCGTCCGGCGACACGCCTTCCACCCAGAAAGAGCAGAGGCCGTCAACGGGTTCCCATCCCTCCGGCGTGTCCTTGCCGCGCTCGAAGTCGCCGTTCACGACCAGGTTCGGTCGCGACTTCCAGTCGGTCTCCGCCAGAAGATCGCGCGCCGGTTCACGGTGCACATCGAGAAGCTCGTCGAGGACAGCGTCCACCGTGAGAACGATGCCGTGGAGAGTGGAGTCGAAGGTCCCGGAGACGATGGGATGGGTGCCGTCGCGCCTGCGGTCGAGCGCGCGGACGTGCAAGCGATAGTTGTCCGGCCCGAGGCGCTCTATCCTTCCCCAGATCGCGACGGCGGCGCCGAACTTCTGCTCGACCCACTCGCCGACGGCCCCGGGGTCGGTTTCGAGGGTAACCGGCGCCAGCCGCCAGGCGGCCAGGGCCTCCTCGAATTCCGACTGTTCTATCACCTGGAACGCGCGACGCCGGAGGGCATGGCCGCGGAACATCTCGGCGACCTTTGCACCGAGAGAGGGCTCGCAGTTGACCGGTTCGAAGTCGAAGGCCACGAGCAGCGGAGGCGCCTGCTGCGCCATCGCCGCAATGGCAAGGAAGATCAGGAGCAATGGCACACGGGCAACGCTGCGCCACATGGCATCACGAGCGTGCATCGCGCCCCAGATCGGGGCCGTGCCGTTCAGCCGAAGAATGTCCGCGCCACCTCGTAAAGTTCCCTCGGAACGAGGCGGCTCTTGCGCGTCGCCTCCGAGAGGGGGATGGCGACGATCTCGTTCGCCTGGAGGGCGACCATCTTCCCGAAATCGCCGGCGAGCGCGAGTTCTGCCGCCTTCACGCCGAACCTGGTGCCGAGGACCCTGTCGAACGCGGTCGGCGAGCCACCCCGCTGGACGTGACCCAGCACCACGACGCGCGTCTCGAAACCCGTCCTCTCCGCGATCGCATCGCCGAGGACCGTCCCCACGCCTCCCAGCCTCACCCGTCCGAACTCGTCAACCTGGCTCGCCTGGGTGAACTGCATCGGCTCCTCCCCGGGCCGTCGGCTGATCCTTGCGCCCTCGGCGACCACCACGATGCTGAAGTCCTTGCCGCGATCGTGACGCCGTATGATCGCCTCGCATACCTCGTCAATGGTCGCCGGAACTTCCGGGATGATAATTATGTCCGCCCCGCTCGCGATGCCGGCGTGCAGCGCGATCCAGCCCGCATCTCGACCCATGACCTCCACAATCATGACGCGGTCGTGCGACTCCGCGGTGCTGTGGAGCCGGTCTATCGCCTCCATCGCGACGTTCACCGTCGAATCGAACCCGAAGGCGTACTCCGTGCCCTCGATGTCATTATCTATCGTCTGCGGGATGCCCACCACGGCGAGCCCGTGCTCCTCGTACATGCGGCTTGCGACGCCGAGCGTGTCGGCCCCGCCGATGCATACCACCGCGTCGAGCCGGAACCTGGCGACGTGCTCCATGATGCGCTTCGGACCGTCAGGGGTACGGAACGGGTTGCTCCGCGACGTTCGCAGTATCGTGCCCCCGCGAGGAAGTATGCCGCTGACAGAGTTGAGGTCCAACGGCGTGACCAGTCCGTCGAGGAGCCCGCGCCAGCCACGGAGTATGCCGATGGTCTCGACGTCGCGAACCGTGACGCACTTCCTGACGACCGCCCGGATCACGGCGTTCACGCCAGGGCAGTCGCCGCCGCCGGTGAGAATCCCGATGCGTTTGGCCATAGACCGCGTCCACCCACGGTGCAACTTCGGGGCGAGGTATCAACTCGCGCTTCGCGTTCTTCGCGCTCGGCCATCATGCCCCAAACCGAGCGCCAAGTCAACCATCGGCCATGCCACGATGGCATTCACGCGTCCAACTCGCCGCCACCCCCTCTCGCATACTTGCGGAGCATCTTCAGCAAGACCGCCATGTCGCGCGGGACCGGCGCCTCCACTCGAACCGACCCGGGCCGGCCCACCGGTGTGAACGTCACCCCGAACGAGTGAACGGCTGCGCGACCGATCAGCGGCTTCTCCTCCCGGTCGCGCTTCTGCTTGTAACCCCGTTTTATTCGCGATAACATGGGCAGCGCACCTCCATACGCCAGGTCCCCCACAACCGGATGACCGATGCTTGCCAGGTGAACCCGGATCTGGTGCCGCCGACCCGTCACAGGCCGAACCTCGAGCAGCGTGAAGCCCCGGAACCGCTCGAGAACACGATACCTCGTCTCGGCCGGTTTTCCGGCACGGCTATCGAGCCTCACCCGACGCACATCGCGGGCATCCTCCGCGACAGGACCCGTTATCTCGCCCTCGTCCCTCGACACCTCCCCATGCACGACAACCAGATACTCCTTCTGGATCGTCCGTTCCTGGAACTGGCGCTTGAGTTCGAACTCGCCCTCCGCCGATATCGAGAAGATCAGCGTGCCGGTCGTGTCGCGGTCGAGCCGATGGACCGTCCGGGGCCTGTAGCGGCGCGCCACGATTTGCGGGCCCAGTTCCGACTTCGCGAGAACTTCGAGGACGCCCCGCAAGAGCGGGCTGCCGCCACCCGAGCGCTCGGCCGTCACCGGCACGCCCGCGGGCTTGTCAACCACCACCACGTGCTCATCCTGATAGAGCATCGCGGGCCGGACCACTTCCAGTTCGAGGCCCTTCCGGGTGGCAGCGCGATCGCGCACAGTGATGCGGTCCCCTGCGCGCAGCCTCGTCCCGGCCCTGCCCATCTCATCGTTGACCGTGACCAGGCCGAGGCGGAGCAACTCCCGCACGACCTCCTGCGGCTCCAACGGCAGGACATCGCCGAGGAAACGCTCCAGAGTCTGACCCGCCACATCGGGCGGCGCGACAAAAGCCTGTATCGCGTCAGTCTCATCCATGCAATGGTGCTCCTGTGTGGCAGTAATTGGGGAACTGTTTCGCCAGATCCCCGCGCGTCGCAATGCTGTCCTCCACCGGATCCTCGAGGGCAGCGCTACACTGATCTCCCCCATCCCATGCCCGTGGCGCAGCCGGTGAGCACATAGAACCGCCCGTCGCGGGGCCCAACCGCTGTACGACTGTGAAAAATGCCGCGAAAAGGAGCCTCGCATCCGCGCTGTGCGGCGGTCTACTGGATTATGGTGTCGGCAGAGGCATATGTCCAGTCACACAGGCCAGGATGATGTCTCACAAAAAGGCCTCCGGCCGGCTCTCCACCGGCCGGAGGCTGGACGGGCAGGCAAAGGAGGGCTACGGGTTATCCTGCCATGCGAAGCCGGGCTTGTTCACATCAACGCCCACGTCTATGCCCGCGGCCTCGTCGAGGAGATGCCAGGCGACCGCTCCGGAATTGCGGACCCGGCTGAACCCCCATGACCAGTACTCGCCGAGGGGACCGCCCGTGTAGAGTGGCGTCTTCCACCAGCCCGCGGACTTGCCGGTGTTATACTGGTAGTTCATGTTGTACTCGTAGTTCAAATTGGAGGGATAGGAGATCCGCGGCCACCAGATGTACCGCTGCTCGGGGTCGCCGAACCACTTCACGTGCCAGTCGCCGTAGAGGACGTTGTAGCCGTCGCGATGCGCGTAGAAGCCGTTGCCCGGCCAG